>ERZ842401.899-NODE-899-length-44099-cov-7.396467_pt1 | contig 44099 bp, 41 predicted proteins | sample MGYA00521270_ERZ842401 | MGnify/ENA primary metagenome ERZ842401 (study PRJEB31892, sample SAMEA3878208) | bioreactor metagenome | biome: Moose rumen | place: Sweden | collected 2011-10 | study: EMG produced TPA metagenomics assembly of the PRJEB12797 data set... | reverse complement strand
AGACCGAAGTCTGGGCACACAGAGGTGCATCCGGCTGGGACAGGCAATATGCCCCCGAAAACACCATGCCGGCCTTTATCAAGGCGGTAGAAATGGGAGCTGATGGCATCGAATTCGATGTGCAGATGACAAAAGATGGCGAACTGGTGATTTGCCATGACGAACGCATTGACCGAACAGCCAGAGGAAAGGGATTTATCAAGGATTATACTCTGTCAGAGTTGAAAAAAATCGATTTTGGTAAACCACATGTGGAATATGGATTTGTGGAGATACCAACATTGGAAGAAGTTTTGCAGTTTGCCCAGCCGTTAGATATCAAGCTCAATATCGAGCTTAAGACAGGATGTATCTATTACGCTAAATTGGAACAGAAGACTGTGGATATGGTCAAGGCGTTTGGTATGGAGAAAAGGGCAATATTTTCATCATTTAACCACTACTCACTAGAAAAATTAAAAAAATATGCACCGGAAGCTAATATTGGCCTGCTGATGAGTGACGATCGCGTAAGAGTTCCACAGGATACAAACTTGCTAGGCGCTTGTGCTGTCCATCCTCCGGTTAGTGTTGTTTCGAAGGAATATGTGGAGACTTGTCATAAATATGGAATTAGTGTGCATACCTGGACCGTAGATAATCCCCTTGTCATGCGTGATATAATAAACATGGGAGTAGATGCATTTATTACAGATTGTCCTGATACTGGTAAAAAAATATGTTACCAATTGTATACATAGTGGAGAGAAAAATGATTAAATCACTCAAGATAGAAAATTTTAAAGGCTTTAGTGAGTTAGCCTTGTCAGGCTTGAAAAGAATTACCCTATTGGGTGGTGCCAATAATGTAGGTAAGAGTTCTGTGTTGGAAAGTGTGTTTTTGTTATATAGTTCTCGTCAGCAAAATTTCTTTACAAAACAGCATCATCTAAGAGATGTAATAGGAGGGGGGAGTTGGTCGGATTTTTTTTATAATCTTGATACAGATAAAACGATACAAGTTAGTGTGAATGATGAAGATACGCAATACACATTGAAATGTGCGATAAAAGAAGGATTTCATCCAGATGCGGTAAGAGCCGTTCAACAGATAGTCCTATCTGATGCTAGAAGCGGTGTAGCTGTAGAAGCATCTGATTTAGGTCATGGATATTCGACAAGTGATAGTGTTACACTTGAAATTATGTTGCAAAAAAACGAAAAAAATATCTATAAGGCACATTTACATAATGACCCTTTTCGCCCTATAACAATTGAAAAACAAATAAATGAGAATCTTCGCGTGGTAACAATTTTGCCACCTGACAGGCGGCGTACGATTGATGTTCGAGCGTTAAGCGAGCTAAATGTAAAGAATAAGCTTAATGCGGTGGTAAAAATATTAAAAATTATTGAGCCGCGAATTAAAGATATATCTCTAGTACAAATAGGAAATACAAGTGACATTTATGTTGACATAGGATTAGTAAAGAAAATGCCGATAAAAATGATGGGAGATGGTATGATTCATTTACTTTCTATCATATTGGCTATGTCGCGTTCAGCAGATGGAATATTATTGATAGATGAAATTGAAAATGGGCTTTACTATGCTACAACATCATCAATATGGAGGGGAATATATGAAGCTGCTGAATTTTTTAATTGCCAGATTATAGCAAGTACACATAGCTATGAATGTTTGAAAGCAGCATTTAAAGCGATACACTCTGATAAAAAGGAACAATTTAGTTATATTCGTCTGGAAAGAAAGAAAGAAAAAATAAAGGCTGAAGAATATGATTATGATGAATTGGAGTGGGCGTTTGAGCAGAATGTGGAGGTAAGATGAGATGGGCCAAGAGGATTTGCAAAGAGGTATGTCTTTGCTTTTGGTCGAGGGGATAGATGCATATAATTTTTTTATAAATGCATGTGCGCCAAATGCGTTTAACACAGATAAACGGATACAGGTGTTGAATTTTGGAGGAATAAAAGAGTTAACGAGGTATTTGAAAAATCTAAAAAAGAGGAAATTTTTTGATGAGGTACCAGCAATAGGAATTATTCGTGATGCTGAGACAAATGCAGAAGGTGCAATATGCTCAATAAAACGGTCATTAAAAATTAATGACTTTTCGGTACCGCCAAAGCCGTATTGTTTTGTAAATGGAAATCCTAAAGTATGTTTTGGCTTATTGCCTGGGAGTAAAACAGATGGGGAATATGATAATGGTGCATTAGAAGATTTGTGTTTACAAACTATAGAAAATAGTGAAAAAGTAATTCTAAATGAGACAGACGAATATTTGACAAAGGTTAATGATATATCACAATTAACACACGAACATAAGTCTCGCTTGCATGCCTACTTATCAGCCAAAAACAAATATGTAGGTATGAAAATCGGCGAGGCTGCAAAGGCGGGAGCATGGGATTGGAATCATCAGGCACTTGATAAATTAAGAGAAATGATGAGTGAGTTGGAAAAATGTGCGTGTGTAAATATTTGATTAGGATGTTACATGGAGATCCATATGTTTTCATTAAAACAAAAGTTTGGTTTACATATAATGGACGAATATAAATTATGACTGTTAAGATGATGTCATTGTTTAGAATGAAGGAGAAAAATATTTGCTAGAATCCATTAAAATGATAAAGTTTTGTAGTGTTGTATCTTTAATTTGTCTGATTTTGTTTTATTTCACTACAATTGATGCAGAAACATATTTTGCAAAACTCGATTTTCTAGGTATATCAAATGACTTTTTTATAACTGTGTTTGGAGGAGTGTTTGCAAGTATTATTACTGTAGGGGCCTGTGAATATCAGAAATATCGTATTATGAAATTCAATACAGAGAACTATCTATTTTATCAAGGTTTTCACTTATATCAGGCGCTTATACAATTAAAACAAAATATAGAAGATTATATAAAACATCCTGGATGGCTAGTAGCTGAAAATTTATTGGATGAAAGCATTAGAATGATACAATGTGAAGTGACGGCTATTCAAAGGGTGGAGTATATAACCTTTTTTGCAAGGAGAAATGTCATGATAAATATTTATGAACGATTTCGTAAAGAATGCATGCCGGATATGAATTTTCTTTAGAGTGGTGCGGTGCTAAGAATAGTTATAAATGAAGAAAAAATAAAGTACTTACAAAATAATATATATCCTCCTGCAAATTTTACTTCCCAAAATATACAAATACGCAATACACTAAATGGAATTTTAGAGAAAACAACCTTATATGCGGTGTTAGTGGATAATTATATTGATACACTAAATGAATATTGTAACAATCGTTTTAAATATAAGACGATGAAAAATAATATATTGATTCCGCATATAAAAATGTAGATTACACGTTTGTATGCTTTGATATTATTTATAAAAGTGGTATGACAATTTAGTGTTATAAAAGTAAGTCGATAAAAATATGACATGGATAGATGAATTGATTTTCTAATCATTGAGAAGGATGATGGCGGTGCATAGTGAGAAAGAATACATAGAGAAACGTAGGAAGCAGGCAGAAGAATTGTCAAGGCTTTTTCGCAGTATGCAAAAATATCCTGTAGAAAAGAGAAAGATTGTGGTAGCAGCTTTTGAAGGCGCAGGACGTTATGGTTGCAACCCTCGATATGTAGTAGAGGAATTACATCGACGTGCTCCGGAATTACGGTTTGTCTGGCTTATGCATGATACTAGCCATGTATTCCCTGAATGGATAGAGAAAGTATTGGATACCCCAGAGAATACAGCATATCATCTTTCTACGGCTTCTGTTTGGATTGATAACTATCGTAAACCTTGGGGCACCATTAAACGTTCTGGTCAGCTTTACATTCAGACTTGGCATGGTAGCTTGGGAATCAAGGCTGTTGGGAGATTTCGTGGAGATAAGTTGCCCCAAATAGCGCAAATTGTAAGTGAAGCTGATTCGAAGTTGATAGACTATGTTGTTACAGATTCGGCGTATCGGTCAAGAATGTTGCCGGATTTGTTGTTTTATAATGGTCCTGTCCTGCAAGTTGGCACACCACGTAATGATATTGTCATAACGAAGAGGGAGGAGTATCATAAAATAATTCGTGAACGCTATAAACTATCTAAGGATATGAAAATAATTCTGTTTGCCCCGACATTTCGAGGTGGTAATCAAAATTTAAAAAAAGAAGTAAAACAGGATTATCCTAGTGTCGATTTTAAAAGTTTGGTTTCTGCTTTTGAAAGAAAATTTTCAGGGAAGTGGCAGGTAATGCTTCGTTTGCATCCCCAGGTAGCTGCTAAAATGCATAATATGCCTATACAGGAAAAATTAGATAATATGTGTGATGTAAGTCAATATGATGATATTAGTGAACTGATTGCAGGGTGCGATGCGGTTCTAACTGATTACTCCAGCTGTGCATTTGATGCTGCTTACGCTTATATACCAGTTTTTCTGTATGCTGATGATGTAGAGGAATATAAAGAAAATAGAGGCATGTTTATGTGGAAGCATGGGGAATTGCCATTCTCTTTCGCTCAAACTAATGAAGAGTTACAGACAAATATTGAAAATTTCGATCATAGTGTTTATTGCGAGCGGTTGAAAGATTTTTTTAAAAAATTATTTCTGATAGAAGACGGGCATGCTGCTGAACGGGTATCGGATGTAATTTTGGGGTTTATGCGAAGATATGTTTGAAGGAGAGCAATGGCTGAACCACATTATATAATAGGCTATACACAGGGGGTCTATGATATGTTTCATGTAGGTCACTTGAATCTTTTAAACAATGCAAAAAAGTATTGTGATTATTTGATGGTTGGCGTTAATGCTGATGAGCTAGTGAGAGCATATAAGCAGAAGATTCCTGTCATTAATGAGGCCGACAGGTTGGCTATTGTAGATAATATAAGGGCTGTTGATGAGTGCTTTTTGGTACATACACTGAATAAGGTGGATATATATCATCAACATCCGTTTGATGTGATTTTTATAGGTAGTGACTGGAAAGGTTCTGTACGCTGGCAACAAACAGAGAAAGATATGAAAGAATTGGGGGTGGGCTTTATTTATCTGCCGTATACGCAAGGAGTTTCTTCTACTGGATTGCGACTGGATAAAGATGAACGAGTGGAAGAATAGAAAAGGATGAGAAATAGAAAAAAATTTCGAGAGTATGGAAAGATTGAAAGGTTGCTGAGAAATTATGGCGGAATACAGGCAGTGGCGTGAGACAGATCGGACAATGTTAAAAGATGCCATTCCTTTGGATACGCCGTATAATCTTTCTTTTGAAGTGTCCTCTATATGTAATGCACGATGTGTGTATTGTGCACATTCAGGAGAGCATGGACAGTTCGAAGGCAATATGTCTGAAAAAATTTTCCATAAGGTACTCTCAGATGCTGATGGATTTAAGCATAAGATAAAGAAGTGCAGTATGTTTGGTTTTGGCGAGTCGCTTTGTAATCCGAAACTACCTGAAATGATAAAGGAAGTTAATGAGTCTGGTTTGGTAGATGCAGTAGACCTTACAACTAACGGTTTATTATTAACACCAGCACTTTCAGATAGACTTATTGATGCAGGATTAGGAACTATTAGAATTTCCATTCAGGGCATTGATGCAGATATGTACTGGCGTATGTGTAGAGTTAAGATGGATTTTGATAAGTTTCTGGATAATCTAAGATATTTGTATGTTCACAGAGGGAGAGTGAAGGTTCGACTGAAGATAGCAGATATGTCGATAAAAGATGTACCGGATGGTAAAAAAAGATTTGTAGATATATTTGGCAATATGGCAGACTCTGTTTTTGTGGAACATATAATGCCCATATATTCAATAGTAGATTACGATGCACTTGATAGGGATATAGTTGAGAAATCCTTGGGGGGGCGTGGTGGTGTTGAGCAAGTAAAAGTTAATAAAGTTTGCCACAGAGCTTTTTACCGTTGCAGAATTCGTGCAAATGGTGATATTACTGCTGCTTGCTGCGATGCGACAAAGGATGTGGTGTTTGGGAATGTTTCTCTTGAAAACGTAGTTGATGTATGGAATGGTGTGGGACGTAGAGAGTTCCTAAGAAAACAATTATTAGGACAGCGTTTTTTTATAGAGGAATGCAAAAAATGCATGATGCCAAACGATATCACTTCCAAAGAAGATTTGTTAGACCCATGGGCTGAAGAACTATTAGAAAGATGGTAATTATTATAACTCAAACTTCCCACATGCAAAATACTCATGGCACCTTGAAAACTGTATATCTCAAGAGATAAATTCCTTAACCAGTCTTTTCGGTTATTGCGGTTGCGGACGCAGACAATACGAGCGTCTGTTCCATTTTCGCCATTTTTGTCCTGCCCTACCTTTAACGGAACGGAAAGCAGATATCTTGACCGTCCGCGGCGCTTCTTACAGGAAGCGAAAATCTTCTTGATATCCAAACGCTTCCCGGCAATGGTTCGCTTGTCTATCTTTCCGCGAGGGCCCAAAACATTTTCGTTATCCGACGATGCCAGCAAGGAAAAGTTGATAGGTAGGAAGGTGCAGCCATCCGTCCAACCAAGAGTAAGCAGTCTGAAACCTGCCTTATATCGCATGGATACATTGTACCAAGAATTGAAGATTTATGCCTTTTTATCTTCTGAGATATGCAGTTTTCAAGGAACTACACCGATTTATGGTGTGGGAAGTTTAAGCTTCAAATTAAGACAAATATGATGGCGTAATTTGAATTTACTAATTTCATGTTTTGTTGATGAATAATAAGGAGAGAAATGATGAAATTTAAAGATATTGATTTTGGCAAAGTGGATGCAAAAAATGAATTCGACGCAAATAATAAAAGTGAGGAAAGAAAATTTGAACAGGCGTATATACTGCCAGATAATGTTAATATCGATACTTTGATTAATGGCGGTAAGAGTTATGTATATGGGATGAAAGGAACAGGGAAAACCGCATTATTAAAATATTTGGAAATAATGATCAAAAAGAAGAAAAATTCGCGCACTGATTTTATATTGTTTAAAACAAGATTTGGTGAAGAAGAACGTAAAACTTTCAACTATCAAGCGACAACTGTGGTCGATAAAGATCAGATAACTGATTCTGGAGAAATAAAAGATTATGAAATTGTATGGAGATGGTTTTTTTATAATTATATTATCGATTATATTCGTAAAAGTGGTGAGAAAATATTAGAATTTGATAGCAATTGGTATTCTTTTTACAACACAGTTATGTCTGCAAGAAATGAAGACGAGGTGGGTATAAAAAAATACTTCCCAAAAATAAAGAAAGGAAATATCAAAATTAATATAGAGATTATCAAGGCGGATGCAGAATGGCATAATAATTCGCAGGAAATTAAGTTTTCAGAATTAATAGCAAAGGCAGATAAGGCTTTTGACAATATAAAATTTATTTATAACGAAAGACTATATATATTATTAGACGAGTTGGAGTTGGATTATAGTAACAGAAATGTGTATGAACGTGATGTAAGGTTAATTCGAGACTTGATAATATTTACGGATAAATTCAATCATAAATGTATTACTAGAGAGATTCCAATAAAAATAATCACATCTGTGAGAATGGAAGTGTTGACAGCTATTCAGTCGGTTGGAAAAGAAATTAATAAAATAATTGAGGACAATGGTGTACAAATTTCATGGCATCAGTCGGGGGGGAATGAAAAAAAGCATCCTCTTATACATATGATTATTCGCAGATTCATGATTGCAGAAGGTTTGAACGATAATGATGATAATGAACGAATTATACGAAATAAATATTTTGGTGAAGAAAAAATAAATGATATGACGATTGAACGGTATATACTTAATTCTTCATGGTATAGACTAAGAGATATCGTTAGATTACTTAATTTGATTAAAGATGATTTTCCAAATAATGAAAAATTGACTCAACAAGTTTTTGACGGGATACGAAAAACATATTCTTCTAAATGTTGGACGGAATGTATGGAAGAAATGAAAGCTCATTATAATAATGATGACATCAACTTTATAAGAACAATTTTTAATGGTTGGAAGAGATTATTTTCGTTAAATGATTTTTCAGAGAGAATAAGACTTTTAAGCAATTATGATAAAAGAGCAGAAAATTTTGAACAAAAACAGCTAATACCATTGATGGAGTTGTTATATAGAGTGGGGATAATTGGTAATCGATATAAAGTAAATAATGAATGGCGGTATAGATATGCATTCCGTGGAGATGAACAGTTACTTCCGTATGAGAATATGACAGTACATTACGCATTGGCACCATTCTTTTCATTGTAGTACATATTGTTTTTTTTCTTCAAACCCTGCAAGAGCAGCCTGCTCCTTAGAAAGGAATACCACGGTCTTTCTTATGATGGCCTAACTGTGCATGTAGCTATGGTCTTTAACCGTTACATGCTGCTGGCAATTTCCAAAAGGGACAATGAAGATAAATGAACATTAGGAGAACTTTTCTACCTCATGATTGCCGAGATGGCAGACAAGACGTACCAATACGAGATTTCGATCAAGAGACATATCAAAATAAATTACAGGATTTTTTTCAGAAACTTGATTTGTTAGAGGATGGCCATACATCGGAGAGGGTGGCAAATGTTGTGTTGGATTTTTTAGCCGGGTGTGATAATGGAAAGAACAATAAAAAAAGGATATAGAGTATTGAAAGAAAAGAAAGGGAAGTCTAATGATAAGCAGGGGAGCGCATGGTGGCATTATTTGGAAAATCTTGTGCTTTTAGTATTATTCTTGTTACTATGGCAGATGGCAGGATATTGGGGGAAGGTTAGTCCGGTAATCTTGCCGTTACCAACGGATATTTTTAGACGCTGTGTTGAGTTGTTGGAAAGTGGTATGCTGGTTGATAATATTTTGATTAGTATGGCAAGAGTAATGCAAGGCTACTGTTTGGCTTCGGGGCTTGCAATTTTACTGGGGGTATTTATAGGTCTTTCATCGCATTGTCGCCGTTTAACAAGTCTTTTAGTACAGATATTGAAGCCTATACCGCCAATTGCATGGATTCCTTTGGTTATATTATGGTTTGGCATAGAGGAACAATCAAAAGTTTTTCTGATTTTTATTGGTGGATTTTTTACTATTTTGACGAATGTGGTGGATGGCATTCGTCGAACAGATCCGAAGCTGATTGAGGTAGCACAAGTATTTGAAACATCGTACTGGAATTTTGTATCTCAGGTAGTTTTGCCGAGCGCTTTGCCGAGTATATTTACCGGATTGCGTGTAGGACTTAGTCAATGTTGGATGTGCGTTGTGGCAGCTGAGTTAGTTGCTTCAGCTACTGGCCTTGGTTATATGATTATGAATGCAAGACAATTCGGTCAGACAGATGTGGTTATTATCGGAATGTTGACGATTGGTGTACTGGGAAAGTTGATGAATGGCCTTTTGCAAATTGTCGAGAGGAGGATAATCAATTGGAGGTGAAGGGGAAGAAGGCCTATCTTGATGTATGCAAGATAAACCGTGTATTCAAGAATGGTTCTGCTCTTGTAACTGCTTTGTATGATGTTTCCTTTCAAATGAGGCAGGGAGAGTTTGTATGTATTGTTGGTCGTAGTGGATGTGGCAAAAGCACACTTTTGCGTATTTTAGCCGGTTTGGATCAAGGTTATACTGGTACAGTACGAGTGAGTGGGAAAAATGTCACTAGGCCATCTCGTCACATAGGGGTAGCGTTTCAGGAGCCGCGTTTATTCCCGTGGCTGACCGTGAGAAAGAACGTGGCTTTTGCATTAGCTGGTGTACCGGCAGACCTCAGAGAGGAGTCTGTGCGTGAACATCTGGAGTTAGTAGGTCTTGAATCATTCTCTGAAGCTATGCCTGCTCAACTATCAGGTGGCATGGCACAGCGTGTGAGCATTGCTCGTGCGTTGGTTAATCGGCCGGAAGTCATGCTGATGGATGAGCCTTTCGGAGCACTTGACTATATAACTAAGCAAGGAATGCAAGAGGATTTGTTGCGAATTCAAGAGAAAGAAAGAATGACTGTTGTTTTTGTTACGCATGATATTGACGAAGCTGTGTATTTGGCTGATCGTATTATTATAATGGATTCGCATCCTGGCAGAATCCGAGCAGAGGTTTGTTGCAGTATGACTAAGCCTCGCAATCGTAATGGAGAGCCTTTTATGCGGTTGCGGGAACAGGTTTTTGCTTGCTTTGGAGAGGACTAGGGGGAAGGAAATGGATTATAGATTAGATGAGTCATGGCGTGATATTAAATCCATTGTGGTTTATGGCTTTGGACGCAATGCACATGGAGTGATTGACTACCTGCTGGAGTATATAGGTGTTGATTTTATCATTGATAATAATCCTCGCTATATGGGAAAGTCATATAGGTCTATACCAATCTATGCCTTAGCGGAGTGCTTGGATCATCTTGCGGGAAAGAGAATTGTCATTCTCGCTAATGTTCTGCCTTTATACCATATATAACTAAAAAAAGATATGCCGATTGAAATGATCAAAACAGACTTGGAAGTACTGCTCAGTAAAGTGGATCACATTGTTAATCTTCGTCTATTGGGGGGAACCATTCATATATGATCACTTGGGAGAGTATATTGAGTATATAGGGGAGGAGTACTATCCACAAAAGGTTTCTTGCATTCAGATTATCACAAACGGCAATGCTGTAATCCACCCTGAATGGATTACTCCATTAAAAAATATCAGGTACATGTGCGTATTAGTGATTATACTGATGCAGTATCTTATCACGAACGCCTGAATCAATTTATACATACTCTATCGGAGTCGGGGATAATCTATGACATAGTAAAACAGATGGAATGGCTGGATTTTGGCTTTCCTGAGCAGAAGGTGGATATGGGGGATACACCGGAAAAACTTCAGTTGCACATGCAGGCTTGCCATAATATGTGCCAAGCGATTTATAATGGACGTTGCTATTACTGTTCGGTGGCACTTGACGCCTTAATGTGCGGCAGATTTTCTCAGGGGGAGTGTGATTGGTTGGATATGAGGCAGGCAAGTGGTAGGGAAATCCTGAATTACTTCAACGGAAAAGTTAGGAATGGATATTTGCAATTTTGCAGAAGGTGCAGAGGTTTTGGGAAGGATAACGGGTGTACAGTAAAAGCAGGTTTACAAAAGTAAATAATTTACCTAAACTTCCCACACCATAAATATATGTTTGAAGTGAATATGTGGAGTTGGATGTTACTTGAAAGAGGGGGAATTTTACTTATGAAGTGGAGAAATAAAGTTTGGTTAATAGCTGGTGTAATGGTGGCTGTGTTGGCAATGTCAGGATGCGTCGGGCAGGAAAAGAATAAAAAGACTGGCGAGGGACAACAGGTGGTGCGTATTGCAATCCAACCTTCTTGTGCGTTTCTTCCACTATATGTAGCACGAGAAAATGGCTGGATGGAGGAAGCTATGCAAGAAATAGGCGTTCAAGTTGAATGGACAGATTTTGAGTCTGGGCCGCCCATGAACGAATCAATGGCAACTGGTAAGCAAGATATTGCGGTCATGGGAGATGTGCCGGCAGTTGCGAATTTGGCGGCGGGGCAGAAAAGTACTCTTATTGCGGCAGAGACGGGGATGCAGGCTTATGCATTGTTAGTAACGAATGAGTCAGGTATACAAAGTGTTGCAGATTTGAAAGGAAAGAAGATAGCAGCGGTTGTGGGTTCTACGGCACAAAATTTGACTCAAAAGCTTTTAGTTCAAGCTGGGGTGGCACCGCAGGATGTAACGCTTGTCAATATGGGAGCAGGAGATGCGCTCTCTATGTTGCAAAATGGAGAAATAGCGGCGGTGGCTTCTTGGGAACCTAATGTCAGTCGCTTAGCGTCTATGGAGGGCATTCGTATTTTGGCTGATGGCAGCAGAGTGGATTTTCGTGCCGAGAATGTACTAATGGCTCGCAGCGAATATTTGCAGAGTCACTCAGAAGTGGTTAAGGTCTTTTTGCAACAATATGTGCGCGGTATTATAGCATTGGAACAAAATCCTCAGGATTGTGCAGAAAAGGTGGCAAAATACTTTGGCTTGGATGCACAGCTTCTAGCCGCAACGATATCTAAGTATGGTTATGTGATGAAGTTTGAAGCGGAAGATGTGGCGGCTCTGCAAGATACGGTGCAATTCCTTTTGGATTCTGGCAATATTCAAAAAGGAGTAGAGGTCAAGGAACATGTAGATGATTCTTTAGTCAGGAAGGTTTTGCAGGAAACGGGTAAGGATAAATGACAATAGCAATAATTCTGGCTGGCGGCAAGGGAGTACGAGCCAAGAAGGATATACCGAAACAGTTTGTTAAGGTGTTGGGGCGCCCTATTATCGCTTATACGTTGGATATTTTTGAGGCTCATGATGAGATAGATGCTGTGGAGGTAGTCTGTCTTGCTGGTTGGCAGGACGAACTGTGGAAGATTGTGAATAAGGAAGGTTTTCAAAAAGTTAAATGGGTGGTTGAGGGGGGCAAAGACTTTCAGCAATCTGTGCGTCATGGTGTTGAGGGATTAGAAAAAGTATGTTCAGATGATGATATTGTTGTTGTGCATACAGGTGTGGCACCTTTTCTTGCAAATGAGATACTTACGGATACATTGCGTGTTTGTCGCAAAAAAGGTAATGCCATTACTAGTTACCCCATGTACTCACTTGCAGGGCGGTACGATACAATGCATCCAGAAGTAACAACGGAGTGGATTGATCGTGACCAGATTGTTTGTTTAAAAAACCCACATGCGTTTCGTTATGGACTAGTGCGTGATATGTATAAAAAGGCAGTATGTACGGGACTTATTGATCGGGTAAAACCTTACACAACTACGTTGATGTTCCATATGGGAATACCAATATATTTGGCACAAGGCAGTCAAGCTAATTTAAAAATCACAACTCAGGCAGATATTGAACTTTTTGAGGGATTTGTGCGTATGAGGAGAGAGAAGGATAGGAAAGAAGGATTGCTGGATGTCTGAAGATCTGATGGCTGCCATAGATGCAGGGACTACTGGGGTACGTTGTGTCCTTTTTGACAGGTATGGCAGAGCTGTGGCGCATGGTTATTATGAAACGCCAACGCTATATCCTGCGCCAGGACTGGTGGAGCAAAGTGCTTCAGATGTAGTAGAATTGGCTTTTCGGGCTGTTCGTGCAAGTATTTTTGATGGAAACATTGATCCAGCCAGAATTATTGGCCTTTGTATTACGCATCAACGCAATACATGGGTGCCAGTGGATAAGTATGGAAATTTTTTAACAAATATGTTTGTATGGCAGGATCAGCGAGGAGCTGTCATACTCCCTTGGATACAAGAGCAACTGGCAGGGGCAGGATTGGAACTTACTGATTTTTATAACCTTACAGGCCAACCTTTTGGATCGGTACAAGCGGGGATTAAAACATTTTGGTATCGGCTGCATATGCCGGATCGGTATCAACGTACATACAAGTTTTTGACACCACAGGCTTTTTTGCTTCACGCTTTTGGTGTGAGTGGATATATGGAGGAACGCGATGATATTAGTAATTGGATGGTAGTGGATGGCAAGAAGTTTCAATATGATGAATTGCTTTTGAGCCTATTCGGCATGGATAAGGGATTTTATCCGGATTATGCTAAAGCTGGCAGTTTTGCAGGAAAAATATCGCACATGGCTTCTCGGCGTTCCGGACTGTTGGAGGGGACTCCCATTTATATTGGTTCAGGAGATCAGCAGTGCGGGGCATTAGCGGTGGGAAATTTGCCAGGAGGGGAGATTGCATCGGTTTGCTTGGGGACAGCTGGACTCTGTATTGCATCATCATTCGAGGCACCTCGTCATCCTCAGGGGACGTGTCAAGTACAGGGGCATCCGGCTGGTGGATTTACTATTGAGGGACATTCTTCATCCTGTATGTCTTCTTTTGATTGGTTGAAGAATATGATTGCTGTTGATGATATTTTGCAAGCTATGAGTACAGGAAAAAATCCTTATATGATGGTGTCGAATCTGGCGGAAAGTTCTCTAGCGGGAGCGAATGGAGTTTGCTTTCTGCCTTGGTTGCAAGGCGCAGCTTGCCCTCATTTTGCAGATGAAGCACGTGGAGCACTTATTGGCATGACACTTGCGACAACACGGGCCGATATGTTTCGTGCAGCTATTGAGGGAATTTGCTTTGAGATGCGACAGATGTTGGAAACTTTGTTGGAAGCAAAGATTAAAAAGCCAGGCAGGTTACGTGTGCTAGGTGGGCCTTCACAGGATAACTTTTGGTGTCAGATTCAGGCAGATATTTACGGTATTCCGGTGGAGACCATTACGATTGGAGAAGCTACAGCTTTAGGAGCTGCGATGATTGGCTTTACTGGCGCAGGTGCTTTTGCTGATTTGTCGGAAGCAGTGCAGGAGATGTCTCATGTAGAGCACTGCTATGAGACACATAAGGAGATACATACACGTTATGACAAGATTTATCGAGCTTGGCAGGAGTGTTACTTAGGCTTGGCGAAACGTGCATATAAAGCCGTGTATGAATTTCAAAAAGTTTGAGGGAGATTGTTTATGGTTGATGGAAAATATCCATGGCAGTTAGTTCTTTGGGGTGCAGGAGAAATGACTAGGCGTGTGATGCAGCATATTGGAGAATCAGTTGTTTCTGCCATTATTGATACTGATGGAAAAAAAATTGGTGGAAAATATTTAGGTAAGCAGATTATAAGCCTGTCGGAATATCAAAAAAAATATGCAAATGAGTACATTTTAATTACGCCCATGTATTGGCGGGAAATTGTGAATTTACTGAAGGAAAAAGGTCTCAACAAGTTTTTTTTGCTGGCGGATTGTCCAAGTGAATTCTCTGAGATTAGCGCTAGGAATATTTTGCATGATCGTATTTGTCGGGAGATGAAAAAGGAAAAAAAAATCTGTATTTATGGCAGTACGCTTTATGCATTGGTACTTAATGAGTGGGCAAAGGAATGTTTGGGCAGGTATGTGCCTATTGTTCTGCCTGAAAAAATGAGAGAGTCTTTTAAGGATGATTTGAAGAATTCTTTTGATGAAATGGTTTTTTATGAAGCATCCTGTTTAGAAACCGGAATTGCAGATAGTGTAATGGTTGCTGATGGCTGGGAAATGGAGTGTTTGGCTAAGCAATGGCCGAAAATTAAATTTATAGATGCTTATGATATAACGAATAGAGAGAAATCATACTATAGCCCTCGAATGGCTTCTTTAAAAAATATACACAGGGGGGATACATGCTTTATTATTGGGCTAGGCCCAAGCCTTAGAACAGAAGATTTAGATGTGCTGGAGCATCATAAGGCTATATCTTTTAGTATGAACACTATAACGAAGGCCTTTGATAAAACCAAATGGCGGCCAACCTACTATGTAATATCTGATCCTAGAGACTGTAGCGATGAGTTCCTAGCTCGTTTAGAAGAAATACCGAAGAGGTATGCATTTATTGCCGACAAAGTTGAGGTTATGCGAAATAGTGAAGGGACAGAAAAAACAGTACCTTTTCATGCACTCTGTAATATGTCAAGCAAAGTTGGGGCTGTATTTTCAGAAGAAGCAGAGCGTTATCTGGGGTATGGAGCTACTGTGACCTATTTTTGTTTGCAGATTGCTGCATATATGGGATTTAAGAATATTTATTTATTGGGAATTGATGGTTATAATCACAAAGTTGAAAATCATGGTTATGGCCATTTTTATAAAGAAGAGTCAGTTAGTTCTTTTGCATATACGGATCAGGTGTACTGTGGATATGAAGAAGCAAAAAAATATGGAGAAGCGCATGGAATAAAAATAATAAATGCAACACGCGGTGGTTATATAAACATTTTTGATAGGATAGATTTTGATTCATTGTTTTGATAATTAACAAGTTTATATAATAAATGAGGATATAAAGATGAAACAGAAGGAATTAAAAATTAGAAATTTTGATATATGTACCAATTTTACTCCATACATGATAGCTGAAATAGGCATAAATCACAATGGAGACTTGCAAATTGCCAAAAAGCTGATTGACGGAGCCAATGCTACTGGCTGGAATGCGGTAAAATTTCAAAAGCGTGAACCTGATATTGCGGTGCCGGAAGCACAAAAATCTGTTATGAGAGATACACCCTGGGGACGAATGACATACCTGGAGTACAAGAAGCATATTGAGTTTGGAAAAAATGAATATGATTATATAGACAGATATTGTCGGGAAAAACCAATTGATTGGTCTGCATCGCCTTGGGATATGCAGAGCTTGGAATTTCTCTTACAGTATGATGTGCCATTTATAAAAATAGCTTCGGCAACAATAGTTCAGGATGAATTATTGAAAAAAGCAGCTTTGTCCGGCAAGACAATTATTATGTCTACAGGTATGAGCACATGGGAGGAAATAGACCATGCGGTGGATATTCTGGATAAATATGCGGATGGCGGTTATGTATTGATGCATACGAATTCAACATATCCTGCACCAGATGAAAGTCTTAACTTAAATATGATAAAAACTCTAAAAGAACGATATAGATGCCTAGTGGGCTATAGTGGGCATGAGCAGGGATTGGAACCGACAGTAATGGCCTGTGTACTGGGGGCTTGCGTTATTGAACGCCACATTACGTTAGACCATGATATGTGGGGAACGGACCAGGCGGCGAGTCTTACTCTGCATGCAATGGATATGTTACAAAGAAGAATTAGGAATATGAAAGAAATTTTGGGAAATGGAAAAAGAATTCTTAGTGATGAAGAGCTTAAAATAAAAATGAAACTAAGAGGCTGAGAAAGTATAATAGGTTAAATCTATGCGTAACTGTGGTTTTATAGAGAAACGGTGCTAATAATGAAAGATTTTGAATATCATACAAAACAATATAGTGAACCCAAAAGAAGTACTGTTATGTTTGCTGATTGGCTAAACCGCAATAGCCGCGTATGGCAACTTATACAGAAAAAATGAATGATGGCAGGCGATTGCAAATTTCTGGAGGCCTTTTGATGCCGTGGTATTTTGTTTTGGCATGTAAATAAGATATAAGTAATGAGTATGGGAGGTAGTCGATATTGAGAAAAGCAATTTTTATCACGATAAGAAAGGACTCCAGCCGCCTGCCTAATAAAGCCGTAAGGGAGATACTGGGACATACGGTGATGGAGCTTGTAATAAAACGAGCAAATTTGGCAAAAGGTTTCGATTCTGTGGTGGTTTGTACTACAACGCGCTCCGTAGATGATGAAATAGCTGAAATTGCGGATGCAAATGGAGCATTGGTATATCGCGGTTCATTACAGGATAAGCTGGAACGCTGGAATGGTGCAGCATGTCATTATGGAATAGATGTGATTGTAACTTTTGATGGGGATGATTTGTTTTGTGAGCCATGCTTATTGGAGATGGGGGGGAGGCAATTAACTTCTAGGAAGCTGGATTTTTTGGAATCGCCATCAGGCCTGATATGTGGAGCCTTTACCTATGCGTTTACGGCAAAAGCTCTGCAGAAGGTTTGTGAGATAAAGGCATCCGATGATACAGAGATGATGTGGACTTATTTCAAGGACACAGGGTTATTCAAATGTGGCCAGCTGGAAGGTGTGCCTGAGGTATATTTCAATGACCGGATACGTGCAACCTTAGACTATCCAGAGGATATGGAATTCTTTACGAAAATTTTCGAGCATTTTCAATGCCCGGAAAATGATGTTGGACTGGATCGTATTGCAAATTATTTGCATGAGCATCCGGAGATAGCAAAGATCAACATTGGCAGGCAGGAAGAATTCCTAGCCAATCAGCGCTCCAGAACACATTTGGAATTGAAGCATTAATGAAACAGAGCATGATGATGATGATATTAAAAGAGGGATAGGTAATATGTCAGAAAAATTGAAAAACCCGTCAAAATACTTAGGTAATGAATTGAAATATCTTGCCAAAGTGCTGGAAGGTGAAGCTTGGTCAGCAACGGTTGGAAGCTGGGCGCATGGTTTAGAGGCAGAATTTGCCAAAAAAATAGGCACTAAATATGGTGTGGCTTGCAATTCTGGTACATCGGCATTACATATGGCACTGGAGGCTGTAGGTGTAGGTGCCGGAGATGAGGTAATCTCGCCGGCGCTTACGGTTATCATGGACAGTACGGCTACCATTCATGCAAATGCAATACCAGTATATTGTGATGTGGACCCGCAGACATATCTTATGGACCCTGATGACTTAGAACGAAAAATTACAGATAAGACCAAGGCTATTATTGTGGTTTCCCTTTATGGTGGTGTTCCGGACTATGAGCGTATCCTTTCGATTGCACATGAACATCATATTCCAGTCATTGAGGACAATGCGCAGGCCGTACTTAGCAAATGGCATGGGAAAACACTAGGGACAATTGGTGATATCTCCTGCTTCAGCTTTGAGAACTCCAAGCATATCTCCTGCGGAGAAGGTGGAATGTTGCTGACGGACAATGAGCTGTATGCAAAAGCTGCACGTAAGCTGGGCGGGCATGGTTTCAAGAATCTGCAAGCTGATGAAGGCCGTGTGCGTTTCGTGAATAAGGAAATGTTCCAAAATCCGAATTATAAGCGGCATGATGAGCTGGGCTGGAATTACCGTATGCCGGAGTTCACGGCAGCAGTAGCCTTTGCTCAAATGGAACGTATGGATCAATTGGTTGAACTAAGAGAAAAGAATGCAGAAATTTTTCTTGATGCGATAAGTGATTGTGAGTATTTGATACCGCAGAAGAATTTACCTGGTACAGTAAATTCTTATTATGCAATCGGCATGACCTACGAGGGTGAGGAAGCTATTGGTGTGCCGTGGGCAGAGTTTCGCAGAACGTATGTGGAAATGGGTGGCGATGGTTTTTACGGTGCCTGGAGTGTCCCGTATTTGGAACCTGTGATAAAGGAAGGTACATTTGCAAAGCGCTTGCTATCCGTATATGGCAATATTTCATATCAGCCGGGTCTATGCCCTAATGCCGAGTCGATACAACCTAAAATCATGCAGTTTAAAGCAAATTATCGTGATTTGGAGCTTGCTAAACAAAAGGCAGATGTGCTCAAACAAGTCATAAAAAAGTTCGGGGGAAAATGACATATGGCAAACAAGAAAAGGTATATAGATCGATTTAGCGTTAAAGGGAAGGTGTGCATTGTTACAGGTGGAGGCGGCTTGCTAGGCTGGAAACACGCCGAAGCGATTTTGGAAGGGGATGGCATTCCTGTTTTATTGGATATTGTACAGGAGGGCATGGATAAAAATGTGCAGACCTTGAGGCAGGATTATGGGGACGATATTGAAATCAGAACCTTTGTGACGGATATCACGAATCGAGAGGCGCTAGAGCAAGTACGGGAAATTCTACTCAAAGATTATGGGCATATTGACGTACTTATCAATAATGCCGCCAATAATCCCAAGGTAGAAGGGGGCTCCAAGAACCTGGGAGCCATTCGCTTTACCAATTTTCCTCTCGAAATGTGGACGCAAGATATTGCAGTGGGGCTTACCGGTGCATTGCTTTGTGCGCAGGTATTTGGTGAAGTCATGGAGAAACAACGCAGCGGTGTGGTGGTGAATATATCTTCTGATTATGGCCTTATAGCACCGGATCAGCGTATCTATCGTAAAGATGGGCTGCCAGAAGAACAGCAGATTGTAAAGCCGGTTTCTTATTCCGTGGTGAAGCATGGAATCATCGGTTTAACAAAGTATTTAGCTGTCTATTGGGCTGATAAAGGCATACGCGTCAATACGTTATGTCCTGCTAGTTTACATAATGGTCAGGATGATGAATTTGTGAAGAGGCTTAGCAATCTTGTTCCACTGGGAAGAATGAGTGAGCCGGAGGAGTATGTTTGCACAATCCTGTATATGATTTCTGAAGCTGCTACCTATATGACAGGTGCAACGGTGGTTTTGGACGGCGGCAGGACGATTTTGTGAGAATCCATGAGTGAGGGCGGTTTCATGAATCCATCGATGAGCAACCTTCTTTGTGAAGTATGTACTGGCCAAAAGAAGCTATGTGTATTTGGTACAGGAATCGCGGCACAGACGAGTTGTAAATTTTATCTTGATGAGCTGGGGTTAATTCCTGATTGCTACACGGATAATGATCCGGCTAAGTGGGGGAAGAGTTTGCTGGGCAGACCTTGCATATCGCCTAAAGAACTATTTCATGAATGCGATAAGTATGCATGCATTATCAGCACAGCGAGACATTATGAAGAGATAGGAAGACAATTGGATGAGGCTGGACTGGATGACTGGATTGTAGCAGCAGAACTTCAAGAATTATTCCTTGAGGATAGTTACCTGGCATACTTTATTGGCATAGATAAATTCCCACCGTATGTGCCGCTGCATAAGGTGTATCCTACATATGAACTTTGTGAATATGCAATGGGGAACAGAGTGGCCGTATACTCGTGTATCACAGGAGGATATGATACCCCGGTGATGGCATCTATTTGTCCGGATAACATCGATTATTTCATGGTGACAGATGATATGAAGGCGGCTCGTGAATCTGGTTGGCCTAATGTGATTGATATAGATGAGGTAGTGCCAGTAGACATTGACAGAAATGATCCGGCACTTATGAACCGCTGGTGCAAGATGAACGGTCACAGGCTTTTTTCGGACTATCACTGGTCTATATATATGGATGGCAAACTAAGCCCCAATGTGGATATAAGTGGTTATGTGAAGTATACATCGAAAATAGGAATCAGTACATTCACAAATGGCGTGCGCCATAAAGATATCGGTGCTCGGGACTTGTATGGGGAGAGTATTTTTCTTAGTCATTATTTTAGAAGATATAAACCGGATGACGAAGCGAGTATACTGATTGACAGGATGAAAACACAGTTGCGTAGGTATGCAAACGAAGGCTGTCCGCGCCAGAAGTATCAAATAGAAGGCTCTGTGATAGTACGTGACCATGATAACCCTATGGCTGACAAAATTATGGATGATTGGTTCGATGAATATAGAAATGGTATACGACGCGACCAGATTTCATTTGAGTATGTGATTTGGAAAAATGGAATAGACATGAATGATTATGTACCAATTCATGGGAATATATATGATTATTTCAAACGAGGTCAGCATGCACACGAGAGAATTTTTGAATTAAAAAAAGGGGGCGCTAAATTTGACTTATAAAGAATTGGAGAATATTAAAGATGAATCAGTTTTTATATTCGGTGCCGGATTGATAGGCAGAACATTTGCGTATGATATGGTGAGTCTTTCAGGACATATTGTTGAGGGGTACTTTGATAATAAAATTCCAGATGGAACCATTGTTGATACAGGTAAAAAAGACATTAAAGTGTTTTCTTTGGATTATCTGTACAGAGAAAAAAATAAGATACGGTTATTCCTTGCTGTGGGAGATAAGAATCAGAAGGAGATTATTAAAAAATTTAAGAAATATGGAATAGAAGATTATATTGTTATTGACTTTTTTGCATTGCAGGAATTTGCGGAAAGTGTGCTTGCATCTGGAGATGAAGGGGTAATAGAAAGATACAAAGTTATTGTAGATGATGCGGAATATCTGAAGCGACAGTATAAGGTGCGTTTAGGTGAACGGTTGAATCTTGAACACCCTAGGGGGTTCAATGAAAAAATCCAGTGGTTGAAATTGCATGATCGTCAGCCTGGGTATGTACAGTTAGTTGATAAGTATGCAGTGAAGGAACTTATCTCAAAAACCATTGGTGAAAAGTATGTGGTGCCTACATTGGGGGTCTGGAATCATTTTGATGATATTGATTTTGAGACATTGCCGAATGAGTTTGTTTTGAAATGTACGCATGATTCAGGAAGTGTAGTTGTTGTCAAAGATAAGAAAAATATGGACAAAGAAACGGTCAAGGAAAAGCTGGAAAGAGCATTGTCTAAAAATTGGTATTGGGGGGCAAGGGAATGGCCGTATAAAAACGTTACTCCTAGAATAATGGCAGAGAAATATTTAAAATCAAATGGATATGATAATTTGATTGTATATAAGTTTATGTGTTTTAATGGTGTGCCTAAAATCATTCAGGTTATTCAGGATGATAAGACTAAAGAAGAAAGCATAGATTATTTCGATGTAAAATGGAATCTTCTTGATATGAGACAAGGGTTCCCAAATAGTAAAAAGCATTTATCAAAACCACATTCTTTATCGCAAATGATAAAACTTGCAGCTGATTTATCAAAAGGGATAAGATTTGTAAGGGTTGATTTTTTTGAGGTTGATAATAGCCCGGTATTTTCCGAATTTACTTTTTACTCTGATGCGGGATTTTCGGAGTTTAAACCCAAATGTTGGGGGCAAGTGTTGGGAGATTATATATCTATATAAGGTAGATGCAACAAACTAAAATTGGACGGTGATATGGATTGCCTAAACAGATGAATAATATTGAAAAGAACGTAATTGTAATAATTCCTAGATATAAAGAAAATTTAGAAAACCTAGAATCTATATCACTTGCACAAGGGAAGAAAATTTTACATAATTATGATATTTGCTATATATCACCTGAAAAGATGCGCTCATATTATCAGAAAATAGGTGAGAAAGCAGAATTCTTTTCAGATCGAAATTTTGATAGTGTGAAGGCATATAGCTTACTTTTGTTATCGCCACAATTTTATCAAAGATTTATAGAATATGATTATATGCTTATTTATCAACTGGATGCATTTGTTTTTTATGACAAGTTAAGTTCGTTTTGCAATATGGAATATGATTATATAGGTGCTCCTTTACCGTATTGGGTGGGATGGCCTTATAGCGTTAATCGTGTGGGGAATGGAGGACTGTCACTTAGAAAAGTGAAAGCTTGCTATAAAGCTGTGAAAGAATATATGCCATATGTGGCTTCAAAAGAGCCATTTTTAATGTCAAAATTGTTGACAGGAGAGTATGGTGAGGATTGCTTTTTTATCTATTGTGGATGGAGCAAGGATATTGATTTCAAAACAGCTCCCACAAAAGTGGCAATTAAGTTCTCTTTGCAGTCTGATTTTAATCATGTGTTTGATTCGCTTTCAGAAAGAACACTCCCGTTTGGTTGTCATGCTTGGAATAAGTTGAATGCAATCAATGTTTGGAAGTCGTATATAGAGACAAGAGGATACATTTTGCCTTCGTATTTATGTAAGGAAAATGATAATAGCAGGAATTCTTTAATGCGCTTAAAAACAGTACAAACCTATGGCATTGTTTTTCATCTAATTAACGAAATGATTCGTTTGGATGATAAAAAAGCAAGGGAACGTGTTTTGCAAGTGGTACCTAAATATACCAGAGTGGTGATTTGGGGAAATGGAGGTGTTGGCCGTAAGGCTATAAAATTGATGTTATATTTAAATATAGAGATTTTATTTATTGTTGATAAAAAAGCATATCCTAATCAGATTGAAGATGGAATTGATGTTATCTCACCTTGCTACGAAAAAATTAAAAAGAGTGATTCCTTGATTGTCATTGCCTCAATGAATTATGGGGATGAGATAGCAAATAACTTATCTGAAATGGGGCTTGTGATGAATAAAGATTATATATTCTTTTGGGATATTGCAAAAAAAATGGCGCTTGAAATAGCAGCTGTTATGTATAAGGGGAGAATGTATAATTGCCTTTATAAAAAAATAATGGATTGAGATATGGGGGGGTTGTAATGTCAGAAAAGAAAATTGCAGTGGCAGGATTGGGGTATGTGGGCCTGTCCCTGGCCGTTTTATTAGCGCAGTATAATCGTGTGACAGCAATCGACATAGTCCCAGAAAAAGTGGATATGGTCAATAATGGCAATTCGCCAATAGCGGATAATGAAATAGAAGAATACCTTGCTGATGGAAAGCTCACACTTTGTGCTACACTCGATGGAGAGTCAGCTTATAAGGCGGCAGATATTGTCATTATAGCTGCTCCAACAAATTATGATGAAGCAAGAAGCTACTTCAATACAACGTCTGTTGAAAATATCATTGAATTAGTAGTTAAGGTCAATTCATCAGCGGTGATAGTGATAAAATCAACAGTCCCTGTCGGCTTCACAAGGGGAATGCGTGAAAAATATCCAGGAGGTCGTTTTCTATATAGCCCTGAGTTTCTTCGTGAGAGCCATGCTTTGCATGACAATCTTTATCCGTCACGAATTATAGTAGGAGTAGATGATGGTAACAATAACCTGAAGAAGGCGGCTTATGAGTTTATAGAACTCCTGCAAGAGAGCGCTATAAAAAAAGATGTTCCTGCACTGGTTATGGGCTATGATGAAGCTGAAGCTGTAAAGCTTTTTGCAAATACATATCTTGCACTTCGCGTAAGTTATTTCAATGAATTGGATACATATGCTGAGGTTAAGGGATTAAATACGAAATCCATCATAAAAGGAGTGTGCCTAGATCCGAGAATTGGAGATTTTTATAATAATCCATCTTTTGGTTATGGAGGATATTGCCTGCCAAAGGACGCAAAACAACTGTTGGCAAATTTTGACCATGTTCCACAGGAACTTATACGAGCTATTGTTTATTCGAACAAGACGCGTAAGTCCTTTATTGCAGACAGAGTGCTGAAGATTGCGGGGTACTATGATTATGAGTGTTCTACAGTTTGGAATGAAGAATTTGAGAAAAATGTCATTATAGGTATATATCGTCTTACCATGAAAGCAAATTCAGACAATTTTCGCCAGTCATCTATACAAGGTGTTATGAAACGAATAAAGGCGAAGGGGGCTGTCGTTATTGTATATGAGCCTGAACTAAAGAATGCCAAAACATTTTTTGGTTCCGAGATTGTGCGGGATATCGAAGAATTTAAGCGTAGAAGCGATGTGATAATTACAAATCGTTATGATGAAATGCTTAAGAGTGTAAAAGAAAAAGTATATACGAGAGATCTATTTCATAAGGATTAACGCAAATGGAAAAAGAGAAAATAGAAATTGAAGGAAGCTCCATACTGATAACAGGGGCAGCGGGGTTCATAGGCACGTCACTTGTGATGCGAATTATCAATGACTTTTTAAATGTGAAAGTGATTGGCATTGATTCCATGAATGATTACTATGATATATCCTTAAAGGAGTATAGAATCGGTCAAATAGAGGAGCTTCTCAAAAGGAAAAGAAATATTGAGTGGAATTTTATCAAAGGCGATATATCTGATGATAGATTGGTAAATGAAGTATTTCAGAGGTATCAGCCAGATATGGTTATTAATCTTGCTGCACAGGCGGGGGTTAGGTACTCGATTGCACGCCCAAAATCCTACATTAAGTCTAACATAGTAGGATTTTTTAATATAATGGAGGCATGTCGCCATTCATATGATAATGGGAAAAACGGTGTTAAGCATTTTGTGTATGCGTCTAGTTCGTCGGTCTATGGAGGAAATACGAAGATCCCGTATTCGACGGATGACAGGACTGACAGTCCGGTAAGTCTCTATGCAGCAACTAAGAAATGTAACGAGCTTTTAGCTCATTCCTATGCTCAACTTTATGGTATTCCGTCGACGGGACTTAGGTTTTTTACTGTGTACGGTCCAGCAGGGCGTCCTGATATGGCGTATTTTAAATTTACTAATAAATTAAAAAGAAATGAAAAGATTGAGTTATATAATTATGGTAAATGTAAGCGTGACTTTACATATATTGACGATGTGATTGAGTGCGTAGTGCGTGTGATGCAGGGAGCACCAAAAGTACCAAAAGATGCTCATGAAGTGGTCTTTTCTCCGCATGCTGTGTATAACATAGGAGCTGGAAAGCCGATAAATATAATGGAATTTGTAAAAAAATTGTCAGAGCAGCTGATTAATATGGGAATTTTGTCAATGGATTATAATTTAGACGCGCATATTAGATTAGTGCCAATGCAACCAGGCGATGTTTCTGTTACTTATGCAGATATGGTGGAGTTTGAAAACGATTATGGTTATTTGTCAATGACATCTTTAGGTGAAGGTCTTAAAAATTTTGTTATGTGGTATAAGGATTATTATGAGGAATTGTAATTCAAAGTGAGCTTCTGGAGAAAAGGAGGTGCGTGGATACGGTTTCACTGATAGTTCCTGTGTATAATGCAGAAAAATATTTAGTGTCGTGTATCGAATCAATCCGACAACAAACATATATCAATTGGGAATTGTGGTTGGTAGATGATGGCTCTGAAGATTCATCATCTACTATATGTGCTTATTTTTGTCAACTGGATACGCGTGTAAAATATATTTGGCAACGACATGCTGGTGCATCGGCGGCGAGAATTAAAGGTATTGAAAGGTCGTTGGGAGAATATATTATCTTTGTAGATAGTGATGATTGGCTAGATAAACAGGCGCTGGAAATACTTATGAAGCCAATATTGGCTGATGATTCTATAGATCTCATGATATGTTCCTATGCTATGCATGAGAAAAATGGAATTCGAAAACTATGCTCAAGACAGCGTGATGATGTACAAATATTTAGTTCATCAAAGGCACTGGAGATGATGTTTTCAGATGGTGAATTTAAGTGGTCATTATGGGGAAAGGTTTACAAAAAATCGTTGTTTTACCATGATGACTTTATAAACAGAGAATGGCCATCTACTTATGGGGATGATACTTTTGTGAATTGGCATATATTAAAATATGCTGCGAAAGTGGCATATATTCCGCTTGTTCTTTATAATTACAGGTCGAATTCCCAAAGCATTATGCATCAAAATGTTACAGATGATAAGTTGATTTATTTTCAAATATGGAAGGATATATTATCGGATATAAAAGATATGGATAGTAATATTGCCCAGAATGTAATTGCGGTATTGCTGAGAGACGGTTATGGTCTGTTAAGGGAGTTTCTTATTCAGGGGATAACAAGAACTGATGCTTGGTATAGATGTCTAGATATATGGATGAGTTATAGACATAAATATAAGTATGCTATTGATATTGCTAGTGATAATCGCTATAAAATACTATCTATGAGCGATGAGGAAATATTAATACAAAAAAATCAATATATAAGAGAGTTAAAGGAATTTTGTGCTAAGTGTACAAGGGTATATATATATGGTGCAGGAAGAATTGCTAAAGATGTTTATGCTATAATGCTGGAAAATAAATTATATATTGATAGTTTTTTGGTATCGAAAATAAATGGTAATGCAAACCGTATTGATGGCTTAATTGTACATCCAATTGATCTAATAAATATTGATAAAATAGAAAATGTTGGAGTGGTTATAGGATTAAACAATAGAAACTATATACAGGTAGTTACATTCTTGGAGAAAATGTGTAATGTTAATATTTTTAACGGAGGGAAAATGAGTTTTTATTACTGGTAAGTCTAAACGTTTGAAAAGGGGAATAGGCAGTGAGAGAACGGGTTATAGTGTATGGCTTAGGTGCTAATTTTCGTAAATATAAGGAAAATATATTTGTTGAATATACAGTAGTGGGATTATCTGATAAAGACGAACAGGTCTTGGCAGTTGAGGAGGAAGCTTGTAAAAAAATAAAGGTTGAAAATATACGGCAAGAGTTGGCTACGTGTGACAAAGTATTAATAACATGCAACAGATATGGTGAAGTTACAAAGTTTCTTGTTGATAACTTTAAAATGCCTTTGGAAAGAATAGAAGCATATGTACTTAAAGAGAATAATGGGAAAGGCTATGTAAGGTTTTACGGCGAACACAATGAAGATGCTATAGTGGCACTTATACTGAAACAGGCGAAATTGGCTGTGAGTGATATAGCATATTTGGATATAGGTGTTAATCATCCTATTGAATGTAATAACAGCTATTATTTTTATGAACGAGGTGCGTCTGGAGTATTAGTAGACCCTTTGGAATGGTCTAAGTATGCCAGTGTAGTAGCAAGACCAAGGGATAAGTTCATGCTGGCAGCTGTTTCAGATGAGACCAAAGTTGAAGGAGCTGCATTTTATGTATGTGATAATGACGCTTTAAGCAGCTTACATGCTGATCATAGAAAAAGATGGGATGGTAAGACAAACAATGGACTAAGGGCCAATATAACAGTAGATATTATTGGTGTAAATGATATTTTGCAAAGTATGAATCCTTATCCACAGGTTATATTTATAGACGCTGAAGGAGAGGATATCAAGATTGCCTTGGCGATAGATTATCAAAAGTATAAACCATTGATAATTTGTGCGGAAGTTTGCGGGTATCCAACAAAAATACATGATGATTTTGTTATGACGATGCAGGAAAAAGGATATAATCTATACAGTAATATTAATAATGTAAATGATATTTTTGTAAAAGATAGCATAATGAAAGAATTAAATGAAAAATGATATAGAGGAATTGCTATTATGAATGTTTTATTAAAGCTCAATAAAGGCGGCGAACTTCTGTATAATCTTAATAAGCTGGAACACCTTAAGGTGATAGGATTCTATGCCAGGAGCCCTCGATATATAGGAACAAGTCAGGAGGGGGGGAGTGTATATTCCATATATGAGGCGGTGGAGATGTATAAGAAACAGGAGTTCTCTGCATTTATAATCAGTGCTGAAATGAGTATGGAAAGCATAAGGCGGGATGCGGATACCTTAAAATATTATGGTGTGAAAATAGATAACATACTCATCGCTTTGCCTGAATTTAAGGAAACGGGGAAAGAGGCGTACTTATTGCCATTAAATGAATATCGTCGTTTGCCGTATATAGAATATCATGTGTCTGATCATTGCAATTTAAATTGCAGGGGATGTGTCCATTTTTCCCCCTTGGCTGGAAGTGAATATTTTCCAATATTTGACCATGTGGAGAAGGATTTGCGACAGCTAAAAAAGATTGTGCCCTATATAGATACAATTAGAATACTCGGTGGTGAGCCTTTTCTTAATCCTGAATTGTCGCGGTACATGAAAATAACAAGGGAAATATACCCCTATGCCAACATCAGTGTAGTTACCAATGGTTTGCTGCTTGGTTCTTGTGATTTTTTCGATGATTTTGTTAAGTATTGTATAAATATAGATATCTCCCTGTACAAGCCGCTCATCAGTAGGGTAGGTGAAATGCTGAAAATGTTACAAGAAAGAGGGATTGCAGTCAGCATTTCTGAACCGATAGAAGAGTTTTCTTATGCATTGGATAAAAGTGGCGGCCATGCTCGGTTTGCCCGCAGGCATAATTGCAGTTGTCCCAATTTATATGAAGGAGGGCTGTATGTATGCCCTATCATAGCCTATGTGAAATATTTCAATCGCGCTTTTGGCTATCAATTTAATGACACTGATGGCAGGATAGACATATATGACAGCAATATGAATTTTACAAGGCTTTGTGATGAGCTGCATAGGATTCGGCAGTTGTGTGATAATTGTTTATTTATTTCTGGCGAGCATATTGTAACCTAGCCGTGGAGCCAAACATCTAGGGCCATAGCTAGTGATTATATGATTTAGGATGGTTGGAGCGTGATGATGTATGGTTATGGACAGGGAAAAATGGTACCAGCTTTCTAGGGGAAGGCAGCTGTGGATATATGGAATTGGCAGGTGGCAAAAGGATTTTGAATATGTTTTTAGGGAACTTTCGATAACAGGTTATATTGATAATCGCCTGACTAAGAAATCATGGCAAGAAAAGCCACTGTTCACGATGTCATCATTCAAGGAGGCGAAGAAATCAACGGATGTTCTGGTGATTTGTTGTTTGCCCCCAAAAAGCATAACTAATGGTGAAAAAGAATATATACAAAATGGCTTTTTAGGGTATGAATGTGTATGGGCGGAAGAGCTTTTTTTTCTTTTAGATGATGAAGTTAAAGACTTGATTGGTGCAAAGGAAATTCTTGTCTGGGGAACAGGTAGGATAGCAGAAAAGATATGGCCAGAGTTAGTTGCAAGTTACCAAATAGCATATTTTATAGACAGCCGGACAGAAAAAAATAATTTTCATGGTTTTGCGGTAAAGAAATTTTCAGATGCTCTTATTAAAGAGAAAGATATTTTCATTGTAATAGCCAATAGTTATTATAGGGAAATATCTGCGCTTCTGTTGGAGCAGGGATTGAAAGAAGGTATAGATTTCTGTCATTATGAACGCTTATGCCTGCCATCCAAGCTGATGCTTGAAGTATGGAATGATGAAAGTTTTTACAATTTGTCATGTACCACGATGTTGCATCATTTGGATATTATAGAAAACGGAAGGTTAAATTGCTGTTGTACCACCTTTATGCGGGAATCTTTGGGCAGCTTGCTGGAACGGGATGTTAGAGAAATGTGGAATAGCCGATGGCATAGGATTTTATGTGTTTCCATACTCAATCATACTTTTTGTTTTTGCAGGCAGGATTTATGCCCTGCTTTGGTTAATAAGATAAGGGAAAGGTATAAAGAGTGCTTCAAGGAAGAGAAATATCAGGAAGTGGAGGGAAAGCCCAGTTCTGTAAATATTTGTATAGACCATAGCTGTAATTTGTTCTGCAAGTCGTGCCGGAATAGGATATTGATGGCCGACGCCAAGCAGCTGGAAACAGCGCGGCAAGTAGCAGCCAGAATAGAACGAGATATACTTCCCTTTGCTGATTTCATTATGTTGGCAGGAAATGGTGAGGTTTTTTTGAGCCAAATATACAGAAGCTTATGGCAATCAGCAGCAAGTAAAAAAGCAAAGTACTTTCAGCTTCTTTCGAATGGAAATTTGTTTACGGAAAAAATATGGCAGGAATTTAGTAAGGGACGACAGTCTGAAGTTTTGCTGTGTGTTTCTATAGATGCGGGTACAGAGGAAACATACAAAAAAATCAGGAGGGGCGGAAATTGGGAAAAATTGATGCAGAATATGAGATTTGCTGGTGATTTACGGGAGAAAGGTAAGATTGCTTATTTTCGACTTAATTTTGTGGTACAAAGAGAAAATTATAAGGAGATTCCGCAATTTATCGAGCTTGCAAAATCTATTCATGCGGATAGAGTCCTTTTTACGCGTATTTTGAACTGGGGAACATATTCAGCAGAAGAATTTTCGACAATAACTATGGTTGATGAACATGGTGCTCCTAAACCGGAATTGCGAGAAATATTGGATTTGCCTATATGTCAGGATAGTATAGTGGATATGGGAACATTTAATTGGACTCACGGCTATTGGGATGATAAACAAGTAGGCAGTTATTATCTTTGGGAGATTGATAATTACTCTGATATGAATATAGAAAAAAATGTGCTTGGATAGTTATGGTGGGGTTATGGAAAAGTATATTTTTCCTGTAGAAAATATAAAAAAGAAAGATGGTGTGATTGTCTATGGTGCCGGTAAAATTGGACAGGCATATGTAAGGCAAATCATGGCATATGATTTGTGCCAACTTTTATGCGTTGTGGACGAAAAAGCATTGTCGTTAACCTCTGCATGTACAAGTGTAAAATTGCCGTCAGCTTTAGTAGAATACAAATTTGATTATGTGCTTATTGCTGTGAAAAATCCTGAAAAGGCTATAGACATACAAGCAAAGTTGCAGGATAAATATGCTGTGCCTGCAAAAAAAATTATTTGGAGTATAAAGAGTGTAAATGGGGAGGATGATAATCCTGTTATTGCATTGAAACCACCTTTACATCCCGATAACGACAAAATAACGATTGCAGTCTCCATGACAGGAGGAATAGGGGATGCTATAATTGCTAAAAAATTCATTTGTGAGTTGGCGGCACAAGCTGATTATGATTGCCAGATTGATATTTATACGGAAAAACATATTGTCGATTTTGTAACTGTGCTATATCAGGATGTATCCTGGACAATGAATGTATATTCATGTCAGGAACAAAATATTATTGTTGACACCTGCGCCTATGATTTGGTTATTCGTCCAGGTTATGTATTTGCCATCCTACATAGAAATGATAATGCCCTGCGCAAAAAGCATTATTCCTTTGCAATACTGGTGGAAAAGATGGTAAATTATTTACATAACGAGGGACTGCTGTGGAGTCATCCCGTTGACAATGGTGTACAATTTGCCAGAGCTAAAAGAAGGGGGGAAAATGCTTATACGATATATTCCTTTGGTGGCTTGCTGCCGATAAAGGACAGAAGGGTATCTATTCCATTATTGTCAGAAAAGGGAAAGGAATATATGGCCTTTTTCAAAAGGAAGAAAATTTCATCTCCTTTTATTACCATAAATTATGGTGGGAGCATGAAGGCAGAGAATAATTTCAGCAAAATATGGCCGCTGGAATATTTTTGCAGATTGACCGTCATGATAAAAAATAAATATCCTAATCTGAAGATTGTGCAACTGGGCAGGAAGGATACTCCACCAATAGATCGGGCAGATTTATTTTTGGCAGGTATGGATATAGAATTTATTAAATATGTTTTACGTGATTCATTGTTGCATATTGACAGTGAAAGCGGTTTGGTTCATATAGCGTCACAACTGGAAACTCCTTGTCTGGTGGCATTTGGCCCCACGCCAATACATTTTTTTGGTTATCCCCATAATATTAACGTAACAGCTGGTAATTGCCATGATTGCTGTTATTTGGATAATGATTTTACGAAATGTATCAGAGGAATGAAACGGGCTGAATGTATGCATGCTCTTACTCCGGATATTTTGTTCGATAAGTTCGTGGAACAGTTTACAAAGTTTTTTGATGATAGAGGACGTGGATGACAATGAAGATAATAGCTAGATATTTGCCTCAGTTCCACCGTACGCCGGAGAATGATGCTTGGTGGGGAGCAGGGTTTACAGAATGGACAACGGTAAGAGGAGCAAAACCATTGTTTGCGGGGCATCATCAGCCAATGATACCGCTCGATAAAAACTATTACAATCTGCTGGAAAAAGACACCATGAAATGGCAGTCAGAGCTAGCAAAAAAAAATGGTGTGGATGGATTTTCATTTTATCATTATTGGTTCCATAATGGCAAAAAGATACTGGAGAAACCTGCGGAAAATCTGCTATCTTGGCCAGAGGTTGATATGCCATATTGTTTTACCTGGGCTAATGAGACCTGGGCTAGAACCTGGCGGAGATTTCTGGAATCAAATGTGTGGGTTAGCAAGGAAGAGACGAATTTTTTACCGGATGATGGAGATGGGGTGTTATTGCGCCAATCGTATGGAAATGAGGAAGATTGGTTGCTCCATATTCGTTATTTGCTACCTTTTTTTCGTGATCCTCGTTACATTCGTCATGAGAATAAACCGGTGTTCATTCTGTTTCATCCTGATACTATATATTGCTGGCCGGACATGCGTGAATGTTGGGAAAAGGAACTTAAACGAGCTGGATTGGACGGCTTGTATGTAATAGGAGAACATCAGGGAGATGAATGTGTTCTTTCTGAAAGTATTGATGCCAGATTATGGCGTTTTCCTGACAGGGTGTTCAGTCGTATTCCACCAAAGGCTGAAGGTAGCCTGATTAACGGTTATGATTACGATGAATATTGGCAAATGGTCTTGCAGGACGATTGGAGTTATCAGGAAAGGAAAAAAGCTTTTTATTGTGTGGCACCCAAATTTGATACTACCCCTCGTCATGGTTCCCAAGGGGCGGTGCTAATTGGAGCATCGCCGCAAAAGTTCCACAACTATTTCGCGGCTCTATTGCAGAAATGTGCCGCACATCATGATGAGTTTGTGTTTGTCAACGCGTGGAATGAATGGGGAGAAGGAGCGTATTTAGAGCCGGATGAAGAAAGTGGATATGCCTATCTGGAGGCCGTCAAATGCGCTAAAGAAAGTATTATAAAAAAAAGCCAGAGAAGCAGTAAAAATGATCTTTCAACTGAAAGGATATCGAGTACTTCAAGTGTGGGGACTGTAGACAAAGGTGTATTGCGAGCTAAGCGTAATTTTAGGATGCTGGATATTTGGATGACGCTGCGAGAGCATGGTAAAAGCATCGCAGATTGGCTTGAAACTCAGGGAATAGGCACAGTTGCCGTTTATGGAGCAGGGTATTTAGGCAGACATTTGCTGGCGGAATTGCACAATTCACATGTAAAGGTGTTGTATGTTATTGATAGAAGGTCTGTGAAAATAATGCCTCAATACCCATTATATAGATTGGATGATGAACTTACAACGGTGGATGCCATTATTGTAACGCCGGTAGGTCAATACGATGCTATCAGACGGTCAATACGCGAATACACGGAATATAAAACGATTTCATTGGAACATATATTAACGGAATTGCTCTAAAATATTTAGGGAGAAAAAATATGTCTGCAACAAACAGCTATTTAAAAAAAATATATAATGATACGCTGTGGGGGGCAGCTTGGTTTTCCTGGTATGATTTTCCAGTAACAGATAGTGTTTTGGTGGCAGGAGATGTGTCGCAATGTGCGTTGAAAGAGCTAAATAGACGTTTTACTAGGATGACGGTATTTAATGAGCAGGAAGAATATAATGGATGTGTTTTTTCTGCTGTGTTAGTATGCGGCGGCTTGGGCAGCAGAGAAAAAAATGAACTTTTCTTAGATTCGGCTGGGAAAATGCTATCGGAAAATGGAGTTTTACTTTGGGCGGCAGATAATAAGCTGGGGGTACGTTTTTTGTGCGGTGATGTGCATTTTTCCGATGAGGGACAATATTTTTCCCGTAAAGAGTGGGAGGCGATGTTTCAAGAGGCAGGTATGCCGGTAACAGGCGTATACGGTTTGATGCCTGGATGGCATTTGTTACGAAATGTGTTTTCCGATAAATGCCCATTAAGCAGTGATAACTTTGACAGGCTGGAATATCATTATGTCAAGCCTGAATGTATGTTTGCTGACGAACGGGAGATACTGGAAAATATTGCTTTAGGAGCTAATTTTTTTGTCATGGCCAATGCACTATTGTTGGAATATCGTGCGAAGCCTGTAAACCAATTTGTGCTATATGCGGATATGTATGCGGATAAAGAGGAAGAAAATGCTTCGGTTATTATGCGTATTGATGATGGAACAGTTATTAAGAAACCCTTGTTTGTAAGGGGGGATGTGGAGCACATTTATCGTTATGGGGAGGAGCTTCGCAATCGTGGCTTGAAGGTTATTCCACAGAAATATGACCTGGGAAATATTGTTATGCCGTATCTTGATGCTCCCTTGCTGACAAGGATTATGGCCGAGGTTGCTGCTGAATCTGTAGAAGGTTTTCACCAACTGCTGCTACGGTTTTGGAAATGTATACTTGCATCATCGGAGTTGACAGAGGAAAGTAATTTCCCCATAAAAGATATAGATTTAGGGCCGACTCTTGTTAGTGCATATTTGGATATGATTCCCGGTAATGCATTTTTGATAAATGATGAATTTGTTTTTTTTGATCAGGAATATTGTTGTAGTAATTATCCGGCAAAATTTGTTTTATATCGTAGCTTGGAAACTTTGTATGGGGGGGAACCAGAGATAGAAGATTTTGTACCTATTGAGCTGGTGAAAAAATGGTTTGCATTGTGTGAGGTATGGCCTTTTTTTCATGAGGTTGATAGGAATGTTTTTATTCGCCGTGTACGTCAGGAAAATATTTATGCTAATTATCAGAAAAAATATGGCCCGAATTATTGTGCAATCGCTCGAAATAAAAAGGCATTAAGTAGAATGGATATGTTGGCAGAGTATGACTTGTTTGCAACATTGGGAGAAAGAAAAGTTGTTTTATTTGGTTCTGGCATGTATGCTGATAGGTATTTGCAGCAATACGGTTATAAATATCCGCCGATTTTTATGATTGATAACGATGAGAAAAAATGGAATACATATAAAAATAATATTGAGATTGTCAGCCCTGAAATAATTACAGGGATGGATAAAAATAAGTTGATGATTATTATTTGCAGTCGTTATGATAAGGAAATAGGCAAACAGCTTAAAACTATGGGGATTGAGGATTACAAGGTGTATTGATATGGAAAAATATAACAGAGGCTATGTACAAGGTACATTTGATATGTTTCACATCGGACATTTGCTGCTTATTCAAAGGGCTGCGAAACAATGTCGGCATTTGATTGTAGGTGTGGTGTCTGATGAATTCAACCTGCGCAATAAAAAGCGTATGCCCTGCATTCCTTACGAAGACAGGGCCGCTATCGTTGCGTCTATAGGTGATGTGGCTGAAGTGGTAAAGGTGGAATGTGGTCAAAGTGTCATTGATATTTGGCACAAGCATCCTTATGACTGCTATTTTTCCGGTGATGACCATGTGGGAGCTGGTTTTACCTATGATATGGAAAAGCATGGGATTGCAGTTGTGTTTTTTCCATACACGCAGCGCATCAGTTCTACAAAGTTACGGGAAGAAATTGTGCAGGATAATTGCGGGAGGAGCAAAAGAAAGGAAATTTTATTCCTTCCCTATAAGGCATCTATGTGGGATTCGATGGAAAGTGTTTGGCAGACCGTTTGTCGTGATGAAGATTGCCGTGCTACGGTAGTACCGATTCCTTACGCGGATTTGAATGATGATGGCAGTGTGCGTCAATGGCATTGTGATGCAGATAAATTTCCGGATTATGTGAAAGTCACGGATTGGCAAACCTATGATTTGGCTGGGCGTAAACCAGCAGTAATTTATATTCATAATCCCTATGATGATGGTAATCGCATAACCATGGTGGAGCCAAAGTTTTTTTCACGTAATTTGCGGAAATATACAGATATGCTGGTATATATTCCTTATTTTACATGGACAGCATGGTGGCCGGAAAATCATATTAATTTGGCATGCTATGAGCATGTAGATAAAATTATTGTGCAAAGTGCTAACTATAAGGTGATAGGAAATGGCTTCTATGAAACGGATCATGCTGACCTGGAAATGGTGATGCCTGCTGGCAAAGTAAAGGCTTTAGGGTCGCCCAAAATAGACCGTATGATTAATGTGGCAGAACGGCTATCTTTGCCTCTTGATTGGCAGGAGAAGCTGGGAAAAAGAAAGGTCATATTATACAATACAACGGTATCTCCGCTTATGACAGCCGGAGAACGTGGGCTAAACAAAATGCGGCAGGTTTTGGCAGTGATAAAAGAAGAATTGGATATGACGTTTATCTGGCGTCCTCATCCGTTGCTGGAAGGTATGCTGGAATCACAGCGCCCAGAGTTGCTGCCGGCATACGGGGAATGGAAAAATGCTATGCTGTCACTGCCTAATGTGATTTATGATGATACACCGGATTTGGAACGGACGGTGGCTTTATGTGATGGTTATATGGGGGAAAATTCTTCGGTAGCACAGCTTTTTGCTGCCTTGGGCAAGCCTATTTTTTATAATGATATGCTGGTGGGGGATGGACAGGATGGCAGCAATCGCAACCTGGCAGCCAGTTTTATGGTTATTGATGAGGATATTATTTATTTTTGGGCAGAATATTGGAATGCACTTTGCGAGCTTAACATGGCTGACGGCAGGGTGAAAGTACTTTATCAAAATCAGCCTTCAGCTTATGCAATGGGTAATTATGGCATGATAGTAAAAATTGGCTCACATTTGTTGTTGCCGCCTGCTAATGCCAAAGCACTATTGGATTATGACTTGCAAACAGGAAATGTTGTAGAAACTGCATTGCAGGATCCATTGGAATTTGGTAATTCTGGCGCAGTGCTTGCGTATAAAGAGCGGCTTATTATGGCCCGTTCTCGGTATGGAGCAATTGCGACATATGATCCGCAGGTAAAAAAAATCGAGTATATATTTAAGCCTCCACAGGAAATTATGGAAATGCGTTCGGAGGGGCATGATGCTCTCTTTGGGGGGATGTGCTTACTGGAAGATGAATTATATGCTCCGCTGGTAAATGGCAATAAGGTTTTTTCGTTGAATTTGCGTAATAATTCGTACAGAATTCATGCAGTGGGGCCGGAGGAGGCTGCCTATGGTTATGCTGTTTCTTATGCCGGCAATATATGGCTGACTCCAAGGCTGGGGGGGCCACTGACTGTCTGGAATCCACCTACAGGAGTTATGCAGATTTTTGATAAGTTCCCTGCTAATTTTTCTTATCATGATGCGCTGGGCGTGGAAGAGACATATTTTTTCATAAGACCGGTAAAATGTGGGCATTATTGGTGGCTGCTTCCTAATCTGTCAAATCTTGTTATGCGATTGGATATGGAAAACGGTGAAATAGAATCGATGGATTTAGGCTTCCCGCTGGATGTGCCCCAAAGTAATTATTACCAGCAGCAGCAAGTATGTTGGTGCGGTGCAGAAGCCATGGACAGAGTGTATATCTGGACAGGAGCTGACCGGAAGATTCATTGCCTGGATAATAATAGTGGAGCAGAAGTTGAATGTTTTAGTCCCCAAATGCCTGAAGAGGAAGTGACAAAATACCTGCATAAGCTGGGACGGGATGATTTTCGTAAAATGTGTATGTGGGGAGGACTGCCCTCCATTATCGAAGATGGTATAAATTGTACACAAAAGGCTTTTTGCGAGTATGTGAAAAGTGGCAGACATGATAGCACATGGCAGAAGCAGGAGTTTGCTGAACTTACGGTCAACGGTGATGGAACATGTGGCGAGAAAATACATAGATATGTGATGCAGGAATTGCTGAAAAAAGTAAAAAAGTAAAAAAGTAAATTACTCAGCAAGAGCTTTGGCAGCAGCAGTCAAAACAGCGAAGGGAGAGATTTTTTTTGAACATTCCAGTTCTCTCTCTGTACCGTGATGATAAGGACAGACTGGATCATGCATGAAATTCACGTTACTATCATTGAAGCAGCCATGACACACCAGACGGTTTATAACCCTATAGGGAGTAGAAAATTCGTTATAGCTTTCGGTTATACCACTTATCATTACGACAGGACAGCCCATAGCATGGGCAACCCAGGCAAGACCGCTGCTGATACCAATAAAGCAGTTTGCATTACTGAGGAGCTTTGCCCGCTCCATTAAGGGAATGTCACCGGTTAAATCTTCAGCTTCGCTGGGACACGTTATTTCGTAGCCGTCGGCGCGGGTTAGTGTGTGTCGATCAATACAGAGTACCCGGTAACCCATTTTTTTCAGCTCTCTTACAACTATGTTCCATCCATCAGGATATAGCCATCCCTTTCTGGGGGCAGAGGCTTGCACACCGATGCATATATATGGCTCTTTTAGAAGCGGTGGAATGTTAACTTTTTTTATGATGGGGGGAGCGGGCTCACTGATACCAACCAGGGGGCCTGCTGCCATCCAAAGTGGAAATATGCGGCCATCAAATGGGGAACCGTAAGGGCCTCCTGTCCATGTGCCCAGATAGTAGGTGGCATAAGTGTCATCTATGGAGTTTATCTGGGGAAGGTCTGGATAAAGGAATTTTATAAATTCGCTTAGAGGCTCATCTACCCAGCAGGACACATGGCAATTAAATTTTTGGCGATAAAGGTAGGCGTAAGGCAAAAAAGCAAGTGTATCACCGATGGCCCTGCTGCTGCAATGAAAAATGATATTTTGTCCTGCAGGATTAAAAGTATGAGAAAATACATGTATTCCTGCATTCCATACATCTATTTGCCAAGGGATGAAATATTTTTCTAATGATATAATGCGGGCGGCGCTAATGTTTGCTTCAAAAAATGTATCTTTACTGATCGCATCACTTATTCGCACATGGAAATCTCCGGTGGGTATATCCAGACGGAGCCCCGCATTGAAGTCCAGTTTCAGGCCGGGAATATCTGTTTCACCGCGTATGTCACCGATGCTATCTTCCATTTCCATAAACATTTGTTGTTGTATGGCTTCAATTTCAGAGATATCTCTGGGCTGAGGAGTGGAACAGCGAAAATAGTGTTTGTTCATAGGTAATACTCCTTTTGTTTTTCTGATTGTGATTTTATTTCGGCAAATAATGGTAATAATCCTCTTATAATTTATTTTGATTATTAGAAGGTGAGAACTTGGACGAGCAGAAAATATGTTTCATCACCAGCGTGAATGATATTGTGCGTTATAATGAAAGCTTAGAATACTGGAAAAGACTTTCTGTGCCCAGAGGCATGTATATAGAGACTTTGGCTATTAACAGGAGCATCATCTATGGTTGAAGCATATCAGGCCGGTATGGAGCAATCGGATGCGAAATATAAAATATATATTCATCAGGATGTGTGGATTGTTGGGAAGGATTTTTTGCATACGATGGTGAATTGTTTTAGAAATGATGAAAATATTGGCATGGCTGGTGTTGTGGGGAGCAGATATTTGCCCAGATCGCTTGCCTGGTGGGAAGCGGATGACAAACTGGGGGCAATATGCGATGACCATTTGGGAAACATGCAGACGTATGTATATGAAGGCAACTACGATGAATGTCAGGAGATGGCTGACTTGGATGGCCTTATCCTTATGACCCAGTATGACTTGCCTTGGCGTACAGATGTATTTGATAATTGGCATTTTTATGATACATCACAGTGTATGGAGTTTCATAGGGCAAATTTAAAGGTCGTTGTCTTGCCGATGGATAGAGAGTCTCCTCCTGTATGGCACTGGTGCGGCCAAAAGCTTCTGACAGATGATTATCATGGCGAGCAGAAAAAATTTATCAAAGAATATGGAGATGAAGTGATTGCTAGATGGTTAAAAATTTAGTTGCTTAAGCGACAATGTATTAAGGTGTGAAACTTATGAAGTTGGATAACGATTTTTATAAGCCTGAAATAATTGATGGTACATATGTTTCAGAGGAATTAAAAAAAATATGGGCCGTAAATCTTGATTTGCTGGAAAATTTCAATAAATTCTGTGATAAATACAAATTGCGGTTCTTTATAGGTTTTGGTACGCTTTTAGGGGCATTGCGTCATCAAGGCTTTGTGCCATGGGATGATGATGTGGATATTATAATGCCAAGGGATGATTTTGAACAATTAAAAAAATTAGGCACCAACTTCTCGTATCCTTATTTCTTACAAAGTGATATTTCAGAGAAGGAATTTTGGTATGGCGGAATGATGAAATTTCGTCGAAGTGACACCACATTTTTGGAATATAAATTATATAAAAACCGTCATATTAATCAAGGTATCGCTTTGGAAATTATGCCGCTTGATTACATTCCTGATGATTCGCGAAAACAACGAAAACAAGCTGAAAAAATTGGCAGATTACAACGCCTGATTTGGGCAAAAATTCATGATGATGAGTTGCATAAACTTCGTGGTGGTACGGAGGATATATCTAATGATGAATGGAAAAAGCTTAAAAATGAAGCGCTGAAATATAAATTAGGGGACTTAAAAAGTGAGCTGTTAAATGTTTCCCGCAGATATAATAATCAAGATACAAAAAGATTGGGAATATACTTGTTTTACAACAAGGAAGATGTATATAGGATTTTTGAACGGGCGTGGTTCAAAGATAAGATAATGATGGATTTTGTTAATTTAAGGCTGCCTGCGCCAAAGGGATTTTGGGAGTTATTGGAGGCACTTTACGGAAAAGGGTTTATAAATGGTGTGCCGTCTAAGGAACGAAAACCACATCATTTTGCTGTATGGGATACGAGTACAGCCTATGATGTATGGCAGAAACGCATTCTGGATTTATATAAAGACGAAGGCCGTAAAGTGATTGTTTTTGGTACAGGAAATATGGCACGGATTTTTATAGAAGAGTTGCAGGAAAGATTGGTAATATATGCCTGTGTTGACAATGATGAAAAAAAACAAGGAACTATTTTTTTAGGATATAAGGTTTATTCTCCGGAAATTTTGCGCAATACTCCCAATCAATGGCATGTGATTATTGCTAATGGGTATTATCGGGAAATAGGTAAACAGTTGGAGAATATGGGGCTGAATGATTATTATGTTTATGTAGATGAGTGGCAGGCACTATTTAGACTGCCCCCAATGGGGGCTGTTAAAAGTGTACAGAGTAATGTAAAGAAATATCGTATACTAGGTATAATCATAGATGATGATTTGTTTGGTTTAAGGTTATTGAAATGGATAAAAGATAGATGTAAAGAATGTGAATATTTAATTGCCTTTGTGCCGAAAAGTAAAAAAGAAATAGTTGTATTCTTAAATGAATTAAAGGCTGTTAATCGTGTAGTGGTTACAGATATGGCAATGGACGAATTGTTTAATGCTTATTGTTGTGATGATATTATGTCTTGGTCATGAGTGAGTATGGGGAATATAATGGTAATAGATGGGGATTGTTGTGTGAAAAATTTATGGTTACATAAGGGCGGATATATTGACAAGCGTCTGTTGGAATTTGATATTGATTTGATTGTTGATAGAGGATATTATCAAAGACTGCATGAATTATTAAAAGTTTACAAGATAGGAAATCCTTTCCTTCGCTTGGGGAGGGATAATGATGGCGGTTATGTGATGCCGCAGATTTTCACTGGGAGTGGCATTGTGTATTCTTTTGGGATATAAATGATGATGTGTCTTTTGATAATGATATGGCCGATTTGGGGTATGATATATATATGTATGACCATACGATAGAAGAATTGCCTTACCAGCGAAAGAAATTTCATTTTTTCAAATCAGGGATAACGGCAAAAGAAAATTCGGACGATAATCTGCATACTCTTGAATATTATGTGGGACATAATGGACATATGGGCAAAAAGAATATGGTACTTAAAATAGATGTGGAAGGTGCTGAGTGGTCATGGTTGAGATTCGTTGAAGAAAAAACATTGTTATGCTTTGAACAAATAGTAATGGAGCTGCATGGCATTATACGGGCGAAGTCGGATTACGAGACGGAAAATGTGCTAAATTCTTTGGCGAAATTAAATAAAACACATAAACTTGTACATTTGCATGCCAATAATATGTTAGATTATGTGAAGATTGGAGATAAAGTATTTGCGGATGCGCTGGAGGTTACATATGTGCGCAAGGGGACACCGAGTATTATATATAGTAATGGTGAAGTATCATTACCGATTAAAGAAGACCAACCCAATGATCCATATCGCAAGGAGATAAAACATAATCTCTATATAAGTGAACCATATAAACTTATAGCACAATATGGTGTCCCAATATTGAAAAAAAAGAATTTTTCGATGCCATTGCGCTATTTTTGGACAGTACAAGTGGTAATGAAATGTATCGTAGCATTGAATATATAAGGAAACATACGAATTATGATACAAATCTTATTTGGGATTACATTCTGCGACATTTTCATATAGCTGATATTTACACTGTTTTGGGATTGAGTTTTGTAGTAAGTGAACAACAAAATAATATTGCAAAGTCTATAATGAACAGAGTAGTTGTTATTGTAAGTATTAAAAATACATCTCAGCTGGATTTTATCAGAAGTAGATTGTGTTGTGTGCCTGAAGAAGCAAATATCGTTATTATTAGTGAGGATAGTTATGAAATAAAAGAACTGTTAAAAGAACGGCAAAAGATAGAAATTGTGTCCTTTTCTGATGGGGGGAAGGATTTTATTTCTATGATGAAGACAATCTTATCGTATATTGAAATTTATGATTATATATGTTTACTTCCTTTGCATAATGAAGATGACGATTATGTGAACAATAGTTTGGAACAGAGGGAACTAATTTGGGATAACCTTCTCGTCAATCAACAATATGTTTTGAATATTATTTCCATTTTGGAAGAGCACCCACGAATGGGAGTGGCTTTTCCACCGGTACCTATCTATGGCCCTTATATGGATAATATTTTTGATCGTTGGCATCACAGTTTCGAGGCAGTAAAGACCGTTTGTCAGCAGCTGGGGATTCATGTACCATTAGCTAAGGAAAAACAACCCATTATGTTAGGAGAGGCATTTTGGTGTAGGCGACAAGTATTATTACCTTTTGCGAAAGGTTTAATAACTCAAACTTCGCACATCCGAAACAAGCCCTCTATTGGGCGTAGCATAGTGGCTTGACGGCTAAAACAGCAACCTCATGCACACCGTTTCAGGCTGCTTTGCCATAAATCGGGCAGATTTTCCAAGAAGGAATCCAGCATGGCATTAAGTGCGGTTTGCGCCGTCTAGCGGCCACTGGTGCGTTTTCCAGCGGCCACTTTGCGG
>ERZ842401.898-NODE-898-length-44108-cov-5.460218_pt1 | contig 44108 bp, 35 predicted proteins | sample MGYA00521270_ERZ842401 | MGnify/ENA primary metagenome ERZ842401 (study PRJEB31892, sample SAMEA3878208) | bioreactor metagenome | biome: Moose rumen | place: Sweden | collected 2011-10 | study: EMG produced TPA metagenomics assembly of the PRJEB12797 data set... | reverse complement strand
TCGCAGGATAAATTCGGATGTTTTATACTTACTTTTTCAAGGCTCCAGCACCTCTCCGCTGTCCTTGTTCGGTTCAAATTCTATCACAAAAATTATTTATCGCGTAAACTTTTTATTTTTTTATTTTTTTATTCCTTTATTTTATCATCGTACATCTCAAATAATTTTGAAACAATTTCTCCCTCGCTGATATTTTTCGCCCAGCCATATGCCTCGCACACCGCTTCATCGTTTTCTTTATGAGCTTTTCGGAGTTCAGGAGGCATCAAATTTTCATCGTACAACGTCGCAAATGAATTCTCAGAATATAAATTTCTCGCCTCAATTATTTTTTTCGCGGACATTTCAATTTTTGTTTCTTGTTTTTCAGACGGGGATGGCCATATGAAATTATTGTACACGATCGTATTTGAATAATCGTAACTTGTTCCCATTTTTCCACATACGCAACGCATCCATGCCATGTGCACAATACTCGTTAAAATTCCAAAATGATATAAATCCGCATTCAGAATAATTCTCAGTGAATTACTAGAAATAACATCAGGTGAAAGCCAGTCAACAGGAATATATTTTCTCGCGCACGATGAAATTTCAGGGATCGCAAGATAATTTGTTTTACATTCTACAATTTCATTAAATAGCATCGGCGTTTCGGCTTTTCTTCGGGTTGCTTCTTTTTTGCTCTTCTCTCGAAATTCACGAACTTTTTTTATTCTGGCCATGACGCGGGGGCATTTTTTTATTTCATCGGGATTTGCACCAACCAGCCATAAACAATAACGCGGTTTACGTTTTAAAAAATCTTCACCACCCATAAACGGACGAATAAATTTTTTTGCTATCGGATCGCTTTTCAATAATTCATCCCGTTCTTCAGCAGTTAAAATTAAATTCCCGCCTTCGACAGGTTTACCACCGGCAATCATTACGGGCACATTTTCGCAAATCGGATTTTTACGAGCCTCAATAAAAACATCCGGGCCTTCAGTCAAATAAAAATTTATGTGTTTGACAAGTTTAAAATTTTTGTCGTCAATAAATAATTTTTTCGGAGCGTCATTATATTTTTCATTTTTTTCATTTTTTTCATTTTGCAGGCTGAAACCGATTATAACGACGTAAACATGCGCAATATTTTCGGCTTTATTTTCCCACCTGAAATTTTTATATGCAAAATCAATTTGAATTTTAAATCTCTCGCGCAAAATCTTAAAAATATTCGTAACCTGTTCACCCTGAGTAATTGAATTTGTTGAGACGAAAGCGGATTTAACATTTTTATTATTCTGCATGAACTCGCAAGCCTTGAAATACCAGCCGGCTACATAATCGATTTTACCGGAGCATTTATAAAATTTGCCGGATTCGTCACGAAAAATATTTTTAAGCTCCTCTTTTTGTTTGCTCTCCTGGTTCGAATAGCCCAAAAACGGAGGATTACCGATTATAAAAATTTTATCACCCTTCACAAAATCCCAGCTGACTTTTAACGCGTCGTCATGTTTTATATTTTCGTGATTCTTTAACGGTAAAGGCGCTTCACGTAATGCAATAATCCTATTGGTGGCATTATACATTTGATTTTCTGCAATTAGTAAAGCAGTCCGGGCCACTTCAACCGCAAAATTATCAATTTCCAGCCCGAAAAACTGAAATATGCTGACTTTTGAATATGTAATATTATCGTCCTTCGACAGCTCAATTAAAATTTTATTTTCGAGTTTCCGTAATGTTAAATATGTTTCAGTCAAGAAATTTCCAGAACCGCACGCCGGGTCAAAAAATATTAAACTGCTTATGTGATCCCAGAATTTATTTAATTTAGTTTTGCGCTCGGATTTTTTTAATTTTAATATGCGCTCGAACTCTTTATTTAAATCGTCCATAAACAACGGGTCGATTAATTTATGAATATTTTCCGGGCTGGTGTAATGCATTCCGCCGGAGTGTTGCTCTTTATTATTTAAAACTGATTCGAATATCGCGCCGAAAATTGTCGGGTTAATTTCGTTCCAGTTAAAGCCCTCAGACATTTCCTCCAAAATAATTTTAAAGGGTTCGCCGTCTAGTCCTGGAATTTCAATTTCACCTTTGAACAATCCGCCATTAACGTACGGAAAATTTTTTAAATCTGTTTCAAGATACGGATCGCGCTCGTCAATTTTCTGAGCCAGCACGCAAAATAATTTTTTCAGGGCATCACGCGCAACGAGTTCACGGGGTTTCAAATAGTCATGAAACTGCGATTTATTAAGTAATCCTGAATCTTCGGCATATAATAAAAATACAATTCGCACGCAAAATTTTGTTAAATCATCGAGATCGTTATTATTATTATTAATATTTTTATTTTTGTTTTCGTTGACGATATAACGTTTTTTTAATTCGTCGCGTAATTTTTGTATTAATTTGCCTGCCTGCTGTGAAATTTTTTCTTCATGAGAAATATTTTTTTCAGGGTCGATCAGGAATTCTAAATCCTTTTTTTTGCGTTCCAAATTTTCGAGTAAAATAATTATCGGCTTGATTTTATGAATATTTTTGCTGTCCATGTCGTAAATTCTGATCTCTTTAAAATTGCTGACGACAATATAACGGCCTCTATCTGATTTAGGCAGCCAGTCGTAATATTTTTTAGCCTGCAAAAAAGGAGTTAAAGCCGAGCCATCAGACTGTAAATAAGATTTATCGAGGTCGATATTACTGCCTTTTTGTTCGATGACGGTACAGCTTGATTGTACATAAGCATCAATAAAATTCACGTGCCCGGTGTCGACGCGCTGTTCAAATTCTATAAAATCCTCCGGGTTATCGTAGCCTAAAATGTCGCGTATAATTTCGAGCCAAAATTTTTGGGTGTCGCTTTTTTCGTTCCCTAAATTTTTCCATTTGTCATAAAAATTATTATTATTATTATTATTATTAAGATCTTCCTGCAATTGGATCACCAATTTAATTTATATTTATAAATATAAAAGATGTCTTAACGAATTTTAACATATTATTGTGCTAAATAATTGGGAGTGCCCTTGCTTTTTGATGTGCGGGTTATACAAATTTTCTGATATCTTGTCAGGCTCCTTCACAAAACGAATTTTACATAAAAAACCCTCCCGCAAATTTTACAGGAGGGAAATTTAAAATTAAATTTATTTATCCTCGTAAGGTTTAATCTCGCGTACTACGTCTAAAATTGTCCCATCGCGAGCTTCGAGAATTGCTACAACTTTGTCCTTCCATTGAAGATCATCGGGACGACCCACCATTGAATAGGCTTTCTCCTTAAGTTCTTCAATTTTCACGTGCTTTACTCCAGCTTTGTCGAGACAGTCAATTATATCCTGGCGTTTCGGGTTTACTGCGAGGCCGTAATCAGTTACTACAACATCGACACAATCCCCAGGCGTTGTAACTGTTACAACATGTTCGCAAATTGTCGCCATGCGTCCGCGCACTAAAGGTGTAACGATTATGCAACATTTTGCACCTTCTGCCGTATCAGGATGTCCGCCGGGTGCTCCGCGTAAAACTCCATCTGAACCGGTTATAACATTTACGTTGAAATCCGTATCAACTTCGAGAGCTGCTAACACGACGAAATCTAATTTATTTACGAATGCTCCTTTATTTGCTGGGTTAGCGTATTCGCTCGCGGTCATTTCATAATGATTTTTATTATTGCGAATGTCATCAATTGCATTTGTATCGAAGTCCTGAACGTCAATTATTTTCCCGACGAGTCCTTTTTCTTTAAGCTCGCAGATCGACCCGGTAATTCCTCCAATAGCCCAAGCCATTTTTATATTACGCTCGACCATTAAAGGCTCAAGAAATCTATTTACTGCCAACGAAGGCCCGCCAGCTCCCGTCTGGAATGAAAATCCATCCTTAAACCATGGAGTAGCAGTCATAATTTTTGCAACGTTCTCAGCCATCATTAAATCTCTTGGGTTTTGTGTCATTCGAGCCGCAGCACTGGCGATTTTTTTCGGGTTGCCGATCTCATCAACTACTACTACATAATCCACATTTATGCCGTGAATGCTCGCCGGGAAATTCGGATAATCAACGAGCGTGTCAGTTATTACTACAACTTTGTCGGCGTATTCGGAATCTACTACAGCATAGCTCAATACTCCGCAGTCACCTTTTCCGCCTAAAGCTCTAGCGTTGCCATATTCATCAGAAGTAGGCGCACCAATAAACGCGACATCAATATGTACGTCCCCTTCTTCGACTGCGCGAACTCTTCCGCCGTGTGATCTCAAAATTGCCGGAGTCTTTAATTTTCCATGTGATACGACATCGCCCATTTTGCCGCGAATACCGCTCGTTTGAATTCCTGTTACAATTCCCTGCTCAATATATTCAGCGACTGGATCATGAGCATCTCCCAAACTTGAAGCAGCGATCGTAATATCTTTAATTCCAAGTTCTACAATTTCTTTCATCACCATATTTACGATGTAATCACCGTTTCTAAAATGATGATGGAACGAAACTGTCATACCGTCTTTTAACCCCGTTTTAATTATTGCGTCACGAATAGACGGAACAATTTTGCTCTCGGAGGGATTTTCATAAATTTTTGTGGTCGGTCCCTGCTTCTTAATATATTTGCCGTCGCGGTAGCCTTTACCCTGATAAGGTTCATATTTGCGGCCATTTGCCAATTTTATATTTAACGCTTCTTCGGGTATCTCTCTGCCTACTGAATTTTTCATAATTTAAAGATCCCCCTCATAAATTCCGCTAGCCTTAGCTAATTTAATTACTCTCTCTGCGCCTGGTACAAAAGCTATATCGATCATTTTGCCATTATCAAGCGTAAAGACTCCTACTCCCTCTTTTGCATGTTCACGGAATGCGCGCACGATCTTTTCTGCTTCAGCAATTTCCTTCTGGGTTGGAGCCATCATTTCATGAACTATATTTACTTGTCTCGGATTAATTAAAGATTTTCCGTCAAAGCCCATTTCAATATTTTGTTTTACTTCAGCTCTGAAGCCGTCATCATCATTAAGATTTGTGAACACCGTATCAAAACACTGAACACCGGCAGCACGTGCAGCTATTAATAAATTTCCGCGAGCTGCTAACATTTCGATTCCGCCGGGAATTACTTTAACTTGCATACATTTTCTATAATCTCCGCCGGAAATTGCAACGCCGAATAATCTCGGAGAAGCCGTGCAAATTTCATAAGCATTTAAAACACCTTTAGGACTTTCAACAGCTGCCATTAAAAGAGTGCGCCCAACTTCTACGCCAAATTCTTTTTCAGCTTCAGTTACTGCTGCGTCAACTGTCTTAACGTCATTAGCGCTTTCAGTTTTAGCGATTCTGATTCCGTCGCATCCTCCTGCAACGCACACGCGTATATCTTCTTTCCAGTGAGGTGTATCAAGTCCGTTAATCCTTACAATTACTTCAGTGTCTCCGTAATCAATTTCTTTTAACGCGTGATAAAGTGAAAATCTTGCGGAATCTTTTTGATTTTCTGCTACAGCGTCCTCAAGATCGAGCATAATAGAATCTGCTCCATAAATATAAGCGTCTTTTATTAAACTCGGCTTTTGAGCGTTCATAAACATCATTGTTCTGCGGAGTCTAAATTTTTCCGGCTTTGGTCTTGGTATACTCATTATCTGATCGCACCTCCCCAAGGATATGTTCCATCGACATCGCATTGACAAGCACGATAATAAGCACAATCCACACGGGCTTTAATTGTGCAATCAAGTGCGCCATGATCATTTACGATAACTTTTGCATTTTTCACGCCAAGACGTTCGAGCGAAGCTAATACTTCAGCTTTAATCTGGCGACCATACTGGTTAATAACAGAGCTTTCGAGCGTTAAATCTATTCCGCCGGCCTGAGCAGGTTCAATCGTGATCATTACATCGCTACTCTCAAGGGTTCCAGCAGTTCCTACGGCCTTCAACTCCATTAAAAGAACACCTCCTGAATTAAAAATAAAATTTACGAAGAGTTTAAAGAGTAAAATTTAAAAATTCAAAATTAATTTTATCACTATAATTTTTTATATATTCAGGGTTTTAACGCATTATTTATAAATTTAAATTTAGGTTAATCTTTATTTCTCTTAAACATCTGCGAGATTATCGGCCAAACTAATAATAAAATACTCACCGCCATAATACTCCCAGCTACCGGACGCGAAAACATTCCAACTATATCAGCACGCGAAATCGTGTAAGCTCTGCTAAAATTCCCCTCGCAAATTACTCCGAGCACTAATCCCAAAATTAAAGCAGCTGAATTAAATTTACATGCCGAAATTATTAAGCCTAATACCCCAGCGATCGCCATTATTTTTACATCTGCAATGCTCATATTTGTAGCATATGATCCAATTATCGCGAGCATTATTATTATTGGTCCTAAAAACGAATACGGCACGGCCAAAATTTGCGCGAAAACTTTCGCTATAGCTATCGCAACAATTACCATTAAAATATTTGTGACAACCATTGAAGCAAATGTCGCGCTTAAATATTGAGGCTGATTGACTAATAACAACGGCCCAAGCTGTACACCTTTTAAAACAAGTGCGCTCATCATTACTGCGGCGGCGTTTCCTCCGGGAATTCCAAGCGATAATAATGGCACCATTGCTCCACCTGTCGCGGCGTTGTTTGCAGTTTCGGAAGCTGCTACACCGTCAATAATTCCAGTTCCAAATTTTTCAGGATGCTTTGAAATTTTCGTCTCAGTCGAATAACATAAAAATGACGCTATCGTTGCACCCGCTCCCGGTAAAATTCCTATTATCGTCCCTATAATTGAACATCTCGCAAGAAGCCATTTAATTCCCCACCATTCTTTAAGCGATGGCATTTTTGTATTTACGCTGGTGTTTGTTCCGTCATTTAAAATTTTATCGCGCTTCTTAGTCTGCTTTAAAACTTCCGTAACCGCAAAAATTCCAATTAATACCGGGATCATTTCGAGTCCTGCAATTAATTCGCTCGATCCAAATGTCAAACGCTGAACCGCGTACATCGGGTCCTGTCCTACACACGCAAGCAATAACCCCAATAATCCGGAAATTAACGTGCGCAAAATATTTTTTGAATCAAGACACGTCAAAATCGAAAGCCCCATAAATGTAATTGCAAAAATATCCGAAGCACTGAACGATAATGCGGCTTGTGTCAATTGCGGTGATAAAAATAACATCGCTAATGCTGAAACTAATCCGCCAATAGCCGAACTCCCTAAAGCAATGCCGAGAGCTTTCCCAGCTTCACCACGCTGCGCCATTGGATAGCCGTCAAATGTTGTCGGTGCACTCGATGGAACTCCGGGAATTTTAAATAATATCGCCGTAATGCTTCCGCCTGTTATTGACGAACAATATACAGCCACTAAAAATACTATTGCCGGAATTGGCTGCATTGAATACGTAAACGGTAACCCTAAAGCTACTGCCATTGTCGCACTGACTCCGGGTAATGCTCCGAAAATCGTCCCGACTATAATCGCAAATATTACCATTAAGAGCGTATAAGGGTCCGTTAAGACGCTGAACCCATTTGAAAATAATTCCCATGCTGTCATTTATATATACGCCTCCACCTTAAAATATTGCGCCCTTAACTTGAGAAACTAAACTCTCAACGTATAACGAAAAATTCCTAAATTCCGTTATAGTTCCGCGTGGTAAATTTACAGCTAACAGAACGCTAAACACTATATATAAAATTAACGTTATCAAAATTGAAAATATTGCGAGCCTGATCACTCTATGTTCTCCGAGCAAAAAACCATATAAAAATAATACCAATACACACGTCGCCATATAGCCTAACGGTTCAAGAATAAAACTCGCTCCAACAATTAAAAATATTCCGAGACACAATCTCACCCTAATCGTTAAAAGTGCATCAAGCGAAAACTCCGGGTTATTTTTATTTTTGCGGATGATATTAAAAATATTTATCGCTATACAAATTAATAATAATATTATTATTGCTTTCGGCCACATATCGGGTTTTAATGTGTATGGATTCCTCGCAACTCTGTCGGGGATCGGAGCTTCGAGCACGTTAAAAAAATATGCGTAAAGCAATCCAAGCCATAAAATTATATTGCAGATCAATTCAAACAAATTTAATTTACCTCCTCTTAAAAATAAAAAAAAATGGGGACAATTCATCCCCATAAATTATTTTTATATTTACTCGTAATAATTTTTCTTGAGCACGCCTTCTGCCTTTAAATATTCGCTCAATAATTTATAATCTTGTTCGCAGGCTTCAATATAATCCTTTTGATTCGCAAATGATGGGCGCTCATCGTAGCAACCTTGATATAAAAAGTCCTGCCAGCTTTTTTCCTGAGAAGCCTTCTCAATCGCTGACACTAATGCATCAATTGCTTCCTGCGGTGTTCCCTTCTTCGCAAAAATTCCGCGAGCAGGTCCTAAAATTGAATTAATTCCAAGCTCCATCGAGCATTCTACATTAGGATAACGCTTCATTCTTTGTTCACTCAACGCAAGTAACGGAACTATATCACCAGCCGCGATCAGTCCTTCAATTTCATCCGTTCCGGTCACCATTAAATCAATATGTCCGCCAACTAATGCAGAGTTCATCTCAGAGCCTGAAGGGTACGAAATATCTAAAATGTCTAAACCTTCGAGAGCCTGTTTAAGTGAAGCTCCGTCAAGCCCGGTGCTCGTAAGCATTCCAACACTAACAGCAAAAGGATTATCTTTAACGTACTGCATTAAACTTGAAAATGATTTATAACCTTTAGCTTCCATTGCTTTTTTTGAACCAGCCAAAATATTTATAGCGTGAACCAATCTCGCAACGGGAATAAATTCATTTTTGAAATTCATTGATGTTGATCCCTGCATGTCCTGCATAAATAAACTTTGCGTCCCAAGCATGAACGTATATCCGTCCGCAGGTTGTTTATAAACGTATTCGATTCCTGTTACTCCGCTTCCTCCTGTTACGTTTACTACTTCAACTTCCTGGCCCAAAATTCCCTTTAATAAATTTGCCATTGGACGTATTGTCGAATCCGCTCCGCCTCCTACACCCCAAGGACATATAATGCTGATCTTGCGTTCAAATTTCCATTCTGCATTTGCTAATGAAGCTATACTCAAAATTAATAACATCAAAAATATTACTCGTGAAAATTTTCTCATGCTCATAATAATTTAAAATACCTCCTCAAAATATAATTAAAAAAAAATTCTAATACTTAAATAATTTAAATCTAATCGCAAAATTACGCGTTATTCCCGTCATCTTTAAAATAATTTGTCTTTAATAATCCTTCTGAAGTTAAATACTCCGTCAATAATTTATAATCTTCTTCGCAGAGTTTTATATATTCATTTTGATCAGCAAATCCCGGCCTCTCATCATAACAGCCCTGCTCTAAAAATTTTTTCCAAATTGGGGTTTTTGATGCTTTTCTGACGGCTTCGACCATCGCATCGATCGCTTCTTTCGGAGTTTCTTTTTTCGCAAATAATCCACGCGCAGGTCCCATAAATGAATCAATTCCCAACTCGCCAGTGCATTGGACATCAGGATATTTTTTTAATCTCTTCTCGCTTAATGATAAAATCGGAGTCACTTCATCATCTTCTACAAGGTCGCTGATCTCTTCAATTCCTCCGATCATCAAATCGATATGACCTTCAACAAGTGCCGAAGCTAAATCCCCAGCAGTATGGTACGTAACTTTTAAAACGTCGAGACATTCAAGGGTCTGCCTTATTGCTACGCCATCGAGTCCCGTGCTGGTTAACATTCCTACGCTGATTTCATAAGGATTTTTTAACATGTATTCTGATAAGTCGGAAAAATTTTTATAACCTGTTTCTCTTATTGTCTCGTTCGATATAGTCAAAATATTAATTGCGTGAACTAATCTAACGACAGGGATAAATTCATTTTTAAATTTTATGTCAGTTGTGCCTTGAATATCCTGCATAAATAAACTTTGAGTGCCGAGCAAAAACGTATAACCATCAGCGGGCTGGGAATTTGCAAATTCGATGGCTTTAGTTCCGTCATCTCCTACAACGTTTAACACTTCGACTTCTTGATTTATTATGCTGTTTAATAATTTTGCCATAGTCCTGACAGTTTCATCTGACGAACCTCCTGCCGGCCATGGACAAATTATTTTTACTTTTCGATCAAATTTCCAACCTGCCGAAGCAAACGAAGCGCAAACTACAACTAACACGACCGCTAAAATTATGCACAATGCTTTTTTTATAAATAATGTGTCATGTCCTGAAGCGTGCCGGTGAGCTTTCTCAACTTCTACGCCCCATTGATTATCGAGGCCGACTTTACGTTCATGCTTCCATGATCCAAAAGCTCCAGCCGAACAAAATAATAACGATATTATTAAGAATGACGCTGTAAAAATTATTAGCGATTTTTTCATAATAAAATATTTTCCTCCTTGAGAAATATAACAATTTGAAAAACGGTTTAATTTTAAATGTTGTAAAAAATTTTTTTATTCGTAATACTCACCATAAATAAAATTAAAAAATATAATTTCGAGCTTAAAAATTTAAATTCTCATAAGGCTTTACAGATGAATTTTATAAAAACCCCGCGCCCAGTATAATATTTTAAAAATAACTGGCTTATAATTTAAATATTAATTTTATTTTTACGCATAAAGGAGAATTTTTTTTAAAATGGATTTCATGAGTTTATTAGGCGGCTTAGTGGGTGGCGGTTTGAGTCCTTCTGCAAGTTCTCGCGCTCAATCTGCAGGAAACAGCGTGCAGGATTTACTTGGCGGTTTATTAGGCAAAGCAGGTTCAGCCGTCGGAGGGAATGATAATTTAGCAGCTGCTGGAATTGGTGCACTGCTCGGAGCTTTAACAGGACGCTCTCAAAGCACTACGGCTAACAGTTTAGGCGGTGGCGCAATGGGTTTACTCGGAATGATGGCGTATAAAGCTTTAAAAAATTCCATGTCCGGCGGAGCGCAGTCTCAAGCAGTCGAAAATTATGAACCGGAAAATGTTACGCCTCAACAACAGAATTCAGATGCAGAAATAATTATTATTGCTATGATCGATGCCGCTAAAGCTGACGGACAAGTTGACCCGGATGAACTTACAAAAATTATGACGCAGTTAAAATCTTCCGGAGTTGGTCAAGAAGGCGTAAATTATGTTATGACGAAATTAAGAAGCCCAATGGAAACAAATAAAATTATTGCTGCTACGAAAAACCGCCCGGATTTAGCTGCTCAAGTTTATTCAGCTTCGTTGATGGCGATCGAAGTTGACACGGATGCAGAACGCAAATATTTGGATAATTTAGCGCGCTCAATGGGATTAAATTCGAACATAGTCCGCCAGATCGAACAGATGACTAACACTCAAAATACAAGTTATATGTGCTAGTTTAAATTTAAATTTTTATCCTGCGTCCAATCTTTAACGGGAAAAATATTATTTAACAATTCACGAAATAATTTATAACCTTCTGGGGTGGGAGGAATTTCAATTTTACAGTTCCTCCCGTTTACTTCGCCTTCATAAATTAATTTTTCGTCTGGTCTTTCCGGTATAGTAATTTTAGTGTCATGTAACGCATTCACATCACCTGTAATAAAATCTTCGGGAGCAACTTTCAAAACATTAGCCAGCGCGATTAATTTTAAACCTGTTGGAGATGTCTCGCCAGATTCCCAACGCCTTAAAGTTGCGAGAGCTATATTTAATTTTTTTGCCAAAAGTGTTTGCGTTAAGCCTGCTCTTTTTCTAAAAATTTTTATATTATTTCCGACGCTCATTTTTAAAAATGCTCCTTAATGCTCATTCAAGAATTTTCACAAGCACAAATTATAACAGCCCGAAATTTTTAAATGTTATAATGATTTTCGTTTGGAGAGGCTCCGAGTAAGATGACAGGAACTTGCTGCAAGGAGATTCGTCCTGTGAGAGACAGGTGATACAAATTGGCGAAGAAAGCCAGAAAACCTGCTAAGCACAAAAAAGTACAGTGGCGGAAAATCCTTGCTATCATCAAGGACATCGTCACTGTAGCTTACGGTTTAATTAAAATAGTTCAAATGCTATTAGATTGGATCGTAAATTAGCAACATCGGTGAAATATACCGAACCATCAGGTCTGCAGTTCCTCTCCACTGCGCCTGAATCAGATTTTATCACATTTTCAAAATTTTAATACTTTTCGTAATTTATTTTGTTAGAATTTGAATTATTAAACTTTTTATTTTTCGCGGAGGATTTTTTTTCATGAAAAAATTAATTTTAATCGCAATAATTTTATTGTCAGTATCCTGCGGATTATTTTATGTTTTTGTTTTAAATAATTCTGTTTCAGTCGGATCGGGTGAAGCTGAAGGTTTTGGCGGAAAAATTTTCGTTAAATTATCTTTGCAGGACGGAAAAATTTTAAAAATTGACGCAGAAGGCCCGGACGAAACTATTGGAATAGGCTCTATTGCAATCGAAAGATTACCGGCTCTAATGCAAAAAAATAATACTGTTCATGTCGATGCCGTCAGCGGTGCTACTTACAGCTCAAAAGGTTTATTAAATGCCGCGTTAATTGCTCTAAAAAATGCCGGCGGAAATCCTGAAGATTATAAAAAATTTACCGGCTCAAATTCCGAAAAAGTCCCGGACGGCGAATTTTATACGGATGTTGCAATTATCGGAGCTGGCGGAGCTGGAATGATCTCGGCAATAACTGCAGCTGATCTCGGAAAAAATGTAATTCTCATTGAAAAAAATTCTGCTCCAGGCGGAAATTCTATAAGATCAACAGGCGGAATGAACGCAACTCACACAAATTTTCAGGACAAAAATAATTTTAACGAAATAAAAGGCGTTGAAAAAATTTTAAAAGTCGCTGACGAAAAATATAACGATAATAAAATTATTTCCGATTTAGCTTTAAAAGTCCGCGAACAATATAATTTATGGGAAAAATCTGACCGCACAAAATATTTTGACAGCCCGGAATTAATGGAACTTGATACGATTATCGGCGGACATGGAATTAATAATTATTCTCTCGTTAAAACTTTATGCGAAAATTCAAAGGACGCGATCGAATGGCTTAGAACTCTCAATATAAATTTAATTTCGGTCGGAGCTTTCGGCGGAGCTTCCGTTAAACGTATTCACAGGCCGTTAAATTCTGAAGGCAAAATACTTCCGGTAGGTGCTTATATAGTTCCGTTGCTTGTAAAATTATGTGCTGAACGTAAAAATATAAAATTAATCACGAGCACTACAGCCAAAAATTTAATTACTAATAATTCCGGCCGTGTTACTGGGGTTCAAGCTGAAGGAGCTTCAGGAAATAAAATTATAATTCACGCAAAATCTGTAATAATTGCCTCTGGAGGTTTTGGAGCAAATTTAAAAATGATCACTGAATATAATAAAAATCTTGAAAATTTTATGACGACTAATGCTCCAGGAATTAACGGCGATGGGATTATAATGGCTCAAAAAATTGGTGCTGGGCTTGTCGACATGGATCAAATACAAACACACCCGACAGTATATTATGAAAATGGAACAATGATAACCGAAGGTTTAAGAGGAGACGGAGCAATTTTAATAAATTCTGAAGGTAAAAGATTTATCGATGAAACAGAAGCCCGCGATATTGTTTCGGCTGCTGTAATTTCGCAACCGGGATCATTTTCGTGGCTGATAATTGATGAAAAAATGTATGAAGCCTCATCAGTGATAAAAAATTATATTTCGAGGGGCTTCGCGGTGAAGGGCGAAAATTATGACGATCTGGCAAATAAAATAAATGTTCCGGCCGAAGAATTTAATAAAACTCTTTCAAACTGGAACGAATACACGATAAATGAACATGACCCGGAATTTGGGCGTGTAATTTTTTCGGAGGCTTTAAATAATTTTCCGATTTACGCAATAAAAGTTGTGCCCGGAATACATCACACTATGGGCGGATTAAAAATAAATGAGATGGCTCAAGTTTTACGCGAGGACGGGAGCATTATACCCGGTTTATATGCGGCCGGTGAAGTTACAGGCGGAATACATGGAGCTAACAGACTGGGCGGGAATGGTGTAGCGGATTTTATAATATTTGGGCGAATAGCCGGGCAGAACGCAACGAAATAAAATAAAATAATTTTAAATCTCCTTTGGACAAAAGAATAATTTAATCTTTTAATCTAAGGGAGAATTTTTTTTATTTTATTTTTACTTTTATCTCGGAGTGCTGTAAAGCATCAGCAAATTTTTACGCACGTCCCAATTTTCTTTATTATCAGCTTTTAATTTTTTTCGGACATGTATAAATTTATTCCATTCGTAATACGGCGATGACAAAATTATCCCGTCCGGTATATCAGGCTGAATTTCTTTTGTGTTGTCGATCTCGTACCAGAATACTACATCAGCACGCCCTGAAGCTAGAGCGGCATTCCTAGCACCAGAATTTATTTCAATTAGTTCAACATTCATTTTTAAATAATTTCCTATTTCGGCTAAAACTGCCGTGTTAAATCCTGCCGGAACTCCGGAAGCCGTAATTAAATCTATTGGCGGTAAATCTCCAGTTACTGCAACTTTTATTGTGTCAGCTTTCTTGAATTTCCCAAACTTAACAGGCTCAGGATCACCAATTCCAGGCGAAGCAATATATAAACCTTCTAAAGCTGATAACGTCCAGTTATTTTTTAAATTTAATATAGCCTCGTTGAATTTATTGCGCAATTCTTTATTATCGGCTCTGAATCCAAACGCCAAACCCATACCACCGGAATTTAATACAAGTGAAGCAGTCAAATCAGAATTTACGTTTAAAACATATTCCGCAACCGCTTCAGGCAAAACCATCTCATTAATTTCATCGGCATTTAATCCCATCAGCATGTTTATTAATGACTCGTAAAAACGCAGAATAATATTAAAATTTCTATTGCTCGGCGCAAATGTCTTTTCCCATGTCTCGGCAAATTCCTGCTCGCTTGAGTTTAATTTAGACAACAGCCCGAATTTTAATAAACTTCTTTCGCCTGAATATGCACAAGAATTTAAAATAATTACGAATGCTATCACACACAAAAATTTTTTTATTCTCATTAACATAAATTAATTTATCCCCCTTTCAATTTTAAAATCCTGTTTACGCTCTCGTTTAATCTTGCTTCCGAAATTCTGCCGGACTCCACAGCATTTAAAATCATCTCGAACGCCTCAATATAATCATACGGCATTAATAATATATCGCACCCGGCTTCAATCGCTAAAACCGCACTCAATCCAGAGTTATAATTATCATGAATCGCACCCATTGAAAGAGCATCGCAAATTATAACGCCATTATATTTTAATTCACCGCGCAATTTATCCGTAATTATTTCGCGTGAAAGCGTCGCGGGTAAATCATCGCTCGTAACATTTTTTAACGTAATATGCGCCGTCATGATCGAATCAGTTTTATTTAAATTATTTTTAAACGGGATTATTTCATTTTTTAAAAGCTCGTCCCAAGTCTTATAAATCGCAACATATCCCGAATGTGTATCGCCTTTTGTGTCGCCGTGTCCTGGAAAATGTTTTATGCAACCTAAAATTTTATTTGCGTGAAGTCCGTCTAAATATGAGCTGACCATTTTTGAAACCGTTTCAGGATTCGAACTAAATGCACGATCACCGATCACTATATTTTCAGGATTGGTATTTACATCAGCGACCGGTGCAAAATTAAAATTAAATCCGTACTCGCTCAAATAACTTGAAATATATTCGGCCATGTTGAAAGCGTTTTTAACATTTTCAGTTTTGCCGACAGCTTCAGCACTCTTAAATTTTTTTACGTTAAACTTTTTGTGATTGGCAATCCTCGCAATTCTTCCGCCCTCTTCATCGATCGCTATAAACGGAATTACTGAACTTGAATTTTTTAGATCGCTCACAAATTTTTTTAACTGTTCCGGGTCATTAATATTTTTTCCGTAAATTATAAAACCGCCGGCAGGATATTTTTTTAAATTTTCGCGCATTAAATTATTTAATTCGACATCGCCGTATTTATAATTATCGTTAATTTGTTCGAGCGTTTTAGCCGTGTTCAAACTTTCAGGACGAATTATAAATAATTGCCCGACCTTTTCGCGGAGGGACAAATTTTTTTGATTTATTTTATTTTCCGCGTAACATGGCCGGACTAAAAACGCAAAAATTAAAAATACATGTACACATAAATATAAAAATTTAATTTCCGCCTTCAACTTCCTTAATTCTCTCCCGCATATTTATTCCGAGTTCTGCATTATTGAAACTTGCATCATTTGGAACATTCATAATAAACTCGCTGATCAAATCCATTTCAATTTTACAGTTATTTACCTCAAAATTTAAAACATGGCCGCCCGTCAATTTATCATCAGAAATAAAATGCATGTGCCAACCAAAATTATTTAAACTCCCCATATATTCCGGACAATATAAAGCTACGATAACGCCGGAAATATTTTTATAAGTAAATTCGCGCTGATCAGTCTTTAACGCTTCGTCAAGTCTCTTAAACGGTTCATTTTGCACCAATTCGCTCCGGACATGCATTAAATTAAATTCGCCTGAAATTTTCGCCATATAAAATTGGTTCCGGCCATGTGCGTTAACGATCTCGTTTAAAACTTCGTTCAAATTATTTTTTACATTCTCGCGCGTGATATCAGCATCAAAAAATGTAACGTCAGCAAATGGTACGGTTTCATCATCTGGAGCTATTTCAATTTTGCCGTTATATAAAGCTCTGTACATTACGCCGTCTAAAAAAATCATTTCGCCGTTTACTCTGTCAAATGTTCCGATGCCGGTATCTCCAAATTTTTTTAATTCGCCGACACTTAACGAGCCTTTAAATTCACCCTGCATCAATGACTGCAATAAAGCCGTTTGATGTAATGCATCACTCCGCGCATATGCTGAACTCAAATTCAACGCAACGAAAATAAAACACGCCGATAAAAATTTTTTCATTTTGAAACGCTTGCTCCCTTCACTGGAAAATTAAAATATGTGTTCGGATATGGCTCATTATTTAAAGTGAAATGCCACCACTCAGTACTTAACGGCCTGAAATTAAATTTCATCATCGCTTCACGCAAAATCATACGGTTTTTAAATTGCTCTTCCGTAATTTTTTTATAATCCGGGTGCGACAATTCTCCAAAATAATCAAACGTTCCGCCCATGTCAGCTTCTTTTTCCGTCTTCATATCGAATAACGTTAAATCTAAAGTGCTGCCCCTCGAATGTCCTGACTTGTAATCTATATAGCCGAGTTCAAATAATACTGACTTGTCTAAATCCGGGTAAAAATATTTTTTCATTTTCGTATCTTCGATATTTTTGGCCCATTCCGCAAAATGATTCACTGACTTTTGAGGTCTGTACGCGTCATAAATTTTCAGGCGGTAACCTTTAGATATTAAATAATCGCTCACTTTTTTCAGAGCTTCTGCCGCCGGACGTGTTAATAATGCTATTGGCTCTTCATAGCCCGTTATTCTCGTTCCGACAAAATTATATGTCCCGTAATATCTGATTTCTAAAATTAAATCCGGGATAAATTCTGCGAGATTTACAAAATTTGAAGAGTCCAGAGGATTTACATTAACTTTTATTTTGCTGGGCATCTTGTAAATTTTGCTCTTGATATTTTTCGCGGTGTTAATCAACAAGACTTCAGGTTCATATTCTCCGGCTTTATCATAAAAATATTTTGGTGCATTCTCGTAATCTCTGTCTGAATATAAAAATTTTCCCATATCATTGCCATTAATTTTTAATTCTTTACCGGCCTCAACACCTTCAGGGTAAATTATTGCTTCATCAGGCGTGTAACCTTCAGCGCGAACATAAAATTTATAACCGGTCTTATTATCTTCTTCAAATTCGCGGGCGTAAAACTCTTTTATATTTAATTCATCCGGTTTATCCGGGAAAACTGTTCCGAACGTGCAAATATTTTCAGGCTGCGCTAAATCTTCGCGGTAATCTTCATCGTTTGGATTCAATGAATTTATAACCGTGTTAAAATCTCTGGCGTTTGCATGAACATATTTATTATTGCCTATGTACATCCCGACATGTCCGGGCCAGAAAATTAAATCACCGGGCTTTAAATTATTTTCGTATTTCAACGCGACCGGGAAATTAAATTTAGGTTGGGCATTTCTGTAAATTTCGAGGCCGTTCAAATTATAAACAACATGTGTTAAGCCTGAACAGTCCAAACCCTCCGGAGTTCTTCCGCCCCATCTGTAACTTGTTCCCAAATATAATTTTACGTCTTCAACCAAATTTTTACGCATTAAATCCTCTTGTGAAAAATCAAATTTACGAATTTCCCGGACTGATGGTTTACGTATAAAGCCCTTTACACCTCCGAATAATTCAGCTTCGTAATAGCGTGTATCGTTTGGAGCTTCGGCAATTATTTTTATATATGCGCCTCTTGGAAGTGTTATGATCGGCGGAAATGAATCCGTTTGAGGTTCTGACACAACGTCCGCAAAATTCCCAATCACTTGATGAGTTACGGAATTTTTCCAATTGAGCGCGGTATTTTCGTCAACGAGTGTTACATTTTTGAGATCAGTCGGAACAAGTCCATCAGGCATTTTTAAATATGCTAAATCTCCCGATTTAAATGCTTCCGTTGTAAACCCGTAAATAATTTCATCGTCACACGTTCCATCTTTCGCGTAAATTATTCCTGTTGGAACTGTAACGACTGCCATTAAATTTTTTTCATTTTTTTCTTCGGCATAACTGAATGAGCTTAAAATTAAAATTAAAATTAAACTCAACGCGACAAAAATTTTTTTAATTTTCACCTTTTACCACTCCTAATAATTTCATAACTGCCGGCCATAACGCCATAACAAAAAACATTCTTGTAAAATTTCTGACCAGCTGCGTTAAATCCGAGCCGATAAAATTTTTTATAAGCCCTGAAATATTTTGATCTATTACAGCATAGATCACCAGCCCAACAATTACGCAAGATATTAAACTAAAATTTAATTTTGGAATTTGGAATTTTATAAATTTTTTCTCAACCCAACGCCCAATAATTACACCTGATAATATTCCGGCATCTCCGAAAGTATTACCGATCATTTTTAACGGGTCGACCAATAATTTACCGTCAACATAATCCATCGGATAATTTTTTAATTTCGCATATGTTACAGCTACTGCACAAATTATTAAGCCGGCAATAAAAAATAAATTTTCGTGTTCTGGATTGCTTAAAACTTTTCCGGCTAAATAAATCGCTAAAGCTCCCAAAATAAAACCGACTAAAACATCCTGCGGTGTATGCACGCCTAAATAATTCCGCGAAAAACCCACCAAAATTATTAATATCAAACATAAAAACGAAATTAATTTATAACTTTTACGCAGCGTTACGAATATGCTCCCTAAAATTGGGGTCGCAGTCATCGTGTGTCCGCTCGGAAATGAATAACCCGTCGCCGTCCTGATCGAATCTCCTGCCGGTATTATTCTCGCATCACGTACCCACGGCCTATAAGCGCATACGGTAGGTTTAGCAATTCCGTTTAAAATTCTGCTGATCCCGAATGACATAAATATATAAAATCCCGTCTGCTTGCTTATGCACCAGTAAATAATAATCGGAACGAAAATTAAACCGGTAATCGAAAATAATGAAAGCCATTCCAAAAACGGCGTAAAAATATTATTAGTGGCCTCGCGAAAATTCTGCAAAAATAATAAATATTCAATGTCCATCATTTCGTAAATTTAATCCTTCCTTGAGCATACCTGTAAACTTCTGGAATGCTGTCAAAATTTTTCATGTAATGCGCTAATGAATCCGAATCAACCGCAAAATCGCTCTTGATAATTTTTGAATTTGCAAATATATGACCGTCTCCATTATTAACAAGTACAAAATTTGTCCCGATGACTTTATATAATTTTTTGGGATCGAGTTCTTCACCGTGAACCATAACATTTTTAACGCGACGCGGAGCATTTTCATCTAAAATTAAACTTTTAGCGGCACTATTAACGCTTACCGGGCTTTCAATTTTTGCATCGATTTCATAAGTTAAGCCAGCCGGGTGTAAAAGTCCGCCGTTATTAGCCGGGTATAATCTCGCACCGATCTCTAAATCATCTAAAATACTTTGGCCTGGAACTTCGATTATTAATAAAGTATTTCCAAACGGACAAACAGACAAGGCATTATTAAAATTTATTCCGCCCTTCGTAATATTTGTTCTGATTCCGCCACCGTTTACAAAAGCTATATCAGCAAGTCCGCCGGCTTCGTTTAAAAATGCATCCGCTGCAAAATTACATAAATTCGTTTCGCCGTTTCGTACAAGCCAGTCGCCTTTATCATCCATCGCTAAAAAATCAAAATTCGTACGGCTCAATATACTTTTTAAAGTATCTTCGTAACGCGCTTTTAAAGTGTTTATTAAATTCGTAATATTTTCGTTACGCCCGGTGACTTCGTTAATTAATTTGGTTGTGATTTGGCCGGAAGTATGAATTTTCATGAGGCCGATATTATGTAATTTTGTCCCGGTTTGAGTGATTGTTATTTCTTCGCCGTCGAGGTTTTTTACTTTTAATGCTTCTGTTACTTCGTGTGAATGTCCGTCAATAAATGCATTAATTCCTCTGGTGTGTTCTGCTATAAACGGTGCGCTCCAAACTTTAGTGACATCTTCATTTTCTCCCAAATGTCCGACTGCTATAACGAAATCTGCTCCGGCTTTTCTTGCATCGTCGGCTGCTTTTTGAACGGAAGCGCATAATTTTTCGCCTTTGTCATCGCCATCAAAATCGTAAATAAAATTTTTATTTTCGTCCTTAAAATATGTAGGTGTAGTTTTTCCTATTGTTTCGGGGGTGCAAATTCCGACGTATGCGACTTTTGTATTTCCATAATTTAAAATTTTATAGGCAGGCAGAACTAAATTATTATTTCTCAGGTCACGCAAATTACAAGAAATATAACCGCACTTTAAATTTTTGTTGAAATTTTCGAATTGTCCCCAGCCGTAATCAAATTCATGATTGCCGAGTGTTACGATCTCATAATTTAGCTCGTTCATAATTTCAATAATGTATCTTCCGTGAGAAATTATTCCAATCGTTGCGCCCTGAACATGGTCGCCGGCATCAACAAGCGTGACATAAGGTGATAATTTTTTCATTTCGTCGCGGTAATACGCCAGCCCGGAATATCCGATAAAGTCATCAACTCCGCAATGAACATCATTTGTGTATAAAATTATAATGTCATCGTCTGGATTTGTTGCGTAACATGGTGAAATGAATAAAATTAAAAATAAGAATACTGCAAAAAACTTTTTAATTTTCATAATGTAAAACAAAAAAACCTCCTGATAAAAATATTTGCAATTTTATATTTCGCAATGTAAATTTTCAAATAAGCCGTAAAAAGTACAATAAAGGAGAAATTTTTTTAATGTCAGAAATTACGTTAACGTTAATATGCTGTTATAACGACTTAGATCAGTTTAATAATTTTGTCGCATCTCTCAAAAATCAAACTTGCACATATAATTTAATCGCTGTCGATAACATCGGCAATAAAAATTTTAATTCATGTGCAGCCGCTTATAATTCTGTTATAGATCAGGTTAGTACGGAATTTGTAATTTTTTCACACCAGGATATTTTATTAAACGAAAATGATGCGCTCGAAAAATTTTTAAAATATCTCGAACAAATTAATATTAATGACATGTTAGGAGTTGCTGGCGTGAAATTTGATACACCTGGATTATTTGCAAACTTAAATAACGCTGGAGATTTTAAATTTAAAAATTTAATGCAGGTTGATGTCTTTGATGAATGTTTTTTTGGAGGATATTCGGAACATTTTAAAATTAATAAATTCGATGAAATTTTATGTGATAACTGGCATTTATACGCTGTAGATATGTGCCTGAAAAATTTAATAGCTCACAATAAAAATTATATTTGCGACATTAATATTAAACATCTTTCACCGGGTAAATTAAATTTTGCGTTCAGAAAGGGATTTTATAAATTACTGCGACATTACAAAAATAATTTTAAATTTATTCGGACATGTTGCGACCATTGCAAAACCGAATTTATTCCGGCGTTATATCACTTAATAAACCCGTATAGATTTGTAGATTTACTGCACATTCTTAAAGTGAAAATTTTACGCAGAAGAAATTAATTTAACGCTTAAGAATCTCCTGCGCAGTAATATTTTAATTAATAATTAATTTAGGCGCACTACTTGATAAATATTTTTTCCTGAAATTATATTTTTAAATTCCGGCTCTATCGCTTCAGGTTTATTTAATAAAAATTCTTGAGGCGTAAATCTTCCGTAAAATATTCCAGCTATAAAAATTTTATCTTGCACGCTTAATATTAATCCAGTATTTTCGAGCAATATTATTAAATTTTCGTCATCTGATGCCACCTTCAAAAATAAAAACGCAATGTCATCGGATTCTTTAACGTTTTTAAATATTGACTTCTTTTTGTCCCATTCTGATAAAATGAAACTCGTCATATTTTTATTTAAATTTTTATTTTCAGGGTAAACTCTTGCGTTGTTTATAATTTCTTGACGCTTCTTAACCGGTAATATTCCGCTGTCAATATAATTCCAATATTCCAACGGCTCAACGTTTAGCGCTTCATTTGCACCGCTTTTTATAATTTCATCGTCAGATTTTTTCAGGTCGTTTAATATTTCATTTCCATAACGCCCCAAATTAAACCGAGCGTATACATAATCAAATTTACCCGGCGAAATTTTCCCGGCCTTTAATCTCCATGCCTGATCGTGAGCTGCTAATTTATACGGGTCTAATATTGGCGAGTTCATGACCGCAACTATTACGGACATTATCAAAACTGAATACATGTTCACCCTTCCGATTGAAACGGGCCATTTACGAAGCAGAACAGCAAAAGCATAACTTAAACCCCATATCCCTGTTATTACGACCATAAACATCGCTTGAATACGATCTACTGACAGCCCGTATTGTTGAATTCTCAAACCTACAGAATATAAGCACATCGCAAAATATATCGGCAAACATAATAACGAAATTTGCGAAATTAAATTTATGTAATTATTTTTTAAATTGCTTTTCGTCCCATCGAGCCACGCAGCATTTGCTAAAATTATCGTACCGAATTGCAACAATAACATTAACGTACTTGCCTGCCCAGTGTCCCATAAAGCTTTTAAACCAGAAAACGGCAAACATAAAATAAAACCAACTGAAAGCACGCTGAAAAACGGAAGCAGCCACGCTAATACCGATAACAGCCAACGCCCAAGCGAATCAATTCCGGGATGCTTTATTGCTACACTTATCGATATAGCAATTATTAAACTCGTGAGAGGCACGGCCATCAACGGATTAAAAATTATATACGGAATTATTTCAAGTCCTACAATATCGAATAATAGCCCGGCTGTTACAAGTAATCCCCAAAATACCGCGATGACTATACCAGCCTGAAATAATAAAAATAAATTTCTGCATAACTGAAAAAATATTTCACTGTACGGAATTTCCCAGCTCCATGTAGCGATCCTGCATTGAAAAAACGGAATTAATAAAAATATCGCTATGCTTATACGAATTAAATCACTTTTTTGCGATGGAACTACATAAAAACTACCGGAAGGCGAATATAATGACCATAATCTATATAAATAAAATATTAACAAAACTACAAATAAGCCGGCTAAAAAATTATTTAATCTCCTGCCCCAATATTCCTGCGTCAACCATAATACAAACGGAATTATTATTATTATCGTCAACGGCATATACAATAAAGCGCCAGATTTTATTACGGCATAAACTCCGAGTAAAATTCCTTGAATCAATGCCGAAGATATTACCCAAAAATAACGCTGTCTTTCAAATTCGTTCATTTTAAAATTTTTCTCTTTTATGTTTTATATATATTTTTTATTTTTTATTTTTCATATTTGTAAGTTATGCCATTCTTTATAATTTCCGGCGGATTTTTCGTTGTTAAAGTTACTTCACCTTCGGAAAAAATTATTTTATGGAGCTTCACCGGTAAGTCTGGATATTCGTTTAAATCTAATAACGGCTGAATATCTGCGAGGGCCTTATTTGTAATTGCATCGGGTAAATCCATTCTGTTAATTTTTATTGCGGGCTTATCGAAATATAATTTTTTCATTCCTACAATTTTCATGCCGGTTGAAACTTCGATCAAAATATCGAGATTCACTAAAAATGTTTTCGCTAAATAATACCCTCTTCCGTGAAGACCTTTTTTATTTATTTTAATTGACATGTCGTGCCAAACATCTTCTTTCCCGAAAGTTTTAGATTTGAGGGCGTTATTTATATCAGTTTCCAAGATATGCCCGTAACCATAAATTTGCATTGCCTTATCAAATTTTACATTTCCTTCTGCCCATTCGGACGGTGAATTAAATTGCACGCCTAACATTCTTACGCGCAGACTGTCGAGCCTCAAACCTTCAATTAATACGCCTTGCAAATCGAGATAAACATCATTAAAATACCCGGTCTGATCCGGCATCCCTGAAGCCATCATGACAGCTTTTTCCGGCGAGAATCTTTTTATATAATAATTAATTAAATTCTGTACGTCCTGTTCAGAGGCATAAACGGATGAACTAAGGAAAATAAAAAATATTGTTGCTATAGAAAATTTTTTCATTGAATAAAATTCCTCCTTTTGAAATCACGGTGATATTATAATCAAATGAACGGTGAAAATGTTTTAATTGAACAAATAAAAAATAATACGGATATTCTGGACTTAATCGGAGAAAAAGTAAGGTTGCGGAAAACTGGAGAAACTTACGCCGGGTTATGTCCGTTTCATAGTGAGAAAACTCCATCATTTCATGTTTTTCCGAAAACTCAGAGTTATTACTGTTTTGGTTGTCATGCCGGCGGAAATATTTTCAGTTTCATAATGCAGACCGAAGATTTAAATTTTAAAGAGGCCGTAAAATATTTAGCGTCACGAGCCGGAATAAATTACGAAGAAAAAAATTATAATGGCAAAAAAAATTTATACGAAATTATGAACATGGCCGCCGAATATTTTCATAAAAATTTAAATTCTGATTACGGTTCAACGGCACGCGCATATATTCAACGCCGTAATTTAAATTCGCATGACATTGAAAATTTTAATCTGGGTTATAGCTTAATTTCATGGAGCGCAATAAGTGAGTATTTTAAAAAATATAAAGTCTCGCAACGTGAATTATTAGAATGCGGCTTACTGGTCGAAAATAAAAATTATGATCGCTTCAGAGGTCGTTTAATGTTTCCGATTAAAGATATTTCCGGGCGTGTAATAGCTTTTGGTGGCAGAATACTCGACGGCGATGGAGCAAAATATATAAACAGTCCGGAATCAAAAATTTACAGCAAACGGAATAATTTATATTTATTATACGAAGCAAAAAATTTTATGCGTAAAAAATCGCGTTCGATATTGGTAGAGGGTTATATGGATGCTTTGAGGCTTCATAAATGCGGATTTCCTGAAAGCGTCGCGAGTCTCGGAACTTCTTTAACACCTGAACAGGCTGATTTATTAGCGAGGTTCAGCAATACGTGTTATGTGTGTTATGACAGTGATCAGGCCGGGAAAGAAGCAACGATCAGAGCGATGTATATTTTACATGATGCCGGGTTAAATGTTAGGGTTGTAAATTTGCCGGACAAAAAAGACCCCGATGAATTTTTAAATTCAAATCCTCCTGAAAGTTTTGAAGCAGCTCTAAATACAGCGAAGCCATTAATATTAATGCAGGTTGAAAGAGTTAAGCCGTTATTAAAAAATTCTGATACGCGCAGACAGGCTGTTAAAGATTTATTCGAAGGTCTGCGAAAATTTGAAGAATCCGAAGTAATGGAATATCAATCACTAATCTGTACAACTTTGGGCATTTCTACGCTGGAACTGAAAAAACAATTACATAATTCAAATTCTGAAATAAAATTAAAGGTGGTTGCAGCGGAAAATATTTTTTCCAGTGATGATTCCGAAATTTTAGAGGCTGGATTATGTGCCATGTTATGGAAAGAGCCGGAACGCGTAAAAAAAATTAACATCGGGAAATTGATAGCGTTATTAAAAACTGAAATTGCTCGTGAAATTATTTTGGGATTGGCAACGGAGGCCCCTGAAATTTTGAAAATGAGATGGCAGGAACTTGGCGAAAATGCTCAGAGTGAATTTATAGCGAAGGGGGAAATTTTTTGTCAGCAGGTGAAAGAATCTCACGGAGAAATTACGAGCGATGAAAGATGGAATAAAATTTACAATGATTTTAAAAATTATAGCGCAAACAGCAGAGTAGCACCTAAAAAAATAAATTTTCTTGTGAGCCGTGTTGATAATTTCAGCGAATCGGAACTGAAAAAACTTAAAAATTTGAGAGATTTACATAAATAAAACAGATAAAACAAAAACAAAAGGGAGGAATTATCCTGGAGAATTTAAGTAATAAAATGGGAGTTTATGCGGCCGACAGATTGAGCGCAGGAATTCCGGGAATAATTTTCCGTGCTCAACGTAATGGCGGAACTGGTTTAAATGCGCATCTTGAAATAATTTCCGGTGATTCTGGAGCTGGTAAAGTTACCGGCCTTCGGATTTCCGGGACTGAGAATCTTGAGCGGACTGCTCGCGGATATGTTTGCGGAGGAGAGACGGAGACGGCGGCGTATTGGCTTCAACATTCTTTACCGGTTGTCGTAATGGTGTACGAACAGGAGCGCGATCGAATAGTTTGGGAGGCTGTTACGGCGGAAAATTTGGAGGTAACTGGTTCGCGTTGGGAAATAATTGTCCCGTACGATCAAATTTATAATTATGAATCGTCAAAAATTATTGCTGATTTAACATGCACGAGTCCATATTTAGCGCGTTTAGCACTTGACAAGCCGTGGATAGAATTAATTTCAGAGGGTAGAAATATTTTTTTAGAGATGGACGAATGGATAAACCAGCCTTCAGCACGCGGAAATTTGAGATTATGCGTAACAGGTTCGGACGGTGGAATTTATCAGTGGCCATTTCAGACGAGTCCCGACATGCCTCATATATTGCGGTTGCCTTCGTTATTTCCGTGGGCAAATTTGAGCGTTGACGAAGAATATTATCGTGAAAAAAATCCCGGCAAAGAACCAGAACACGGAATGTTATTGCCGTATACAGTTGAAGCCGGAGAGATCGCGCGGTTTAGGTTAAAACTTTCGTTAAACGAATTAGGCCGGGCGTTTTTATATACAGAGCCGTTTATATGTCGCGGGATATTCCCGGAGGAAAATAAAATTATGAGATTTGGCTCAGAATATGAAGCCGGTTTAAAATTTATGCTGTTCAAAAAAAATTAATTGGGTAATTAGCTTTTACGATTAAATTTTTTAAATTGTTGCTCGTTAAAATTTCTGGAGATTTACTGTCTTCGGCTTCATAAATAAATATCACTCCAAAATCTTCAGGCAGTAATTTTTTTGCTTTTTCAATTCCAGTGATCATAAATGCTGTAGCTAATGCATCGGCCTTCGTAGCATCGGGAGTAATTACCGTGACGGACAATAAATTATTTTTAACGGGCATACCGTCAAGAGGGTTAAAGAAATGAGAATATTTAACGCCGTCAATAATTTTAAATCTCTCGTAATTTCCTGAAGTTATGACGCTGGTATTTTTTGCATTGATGATGACGGCCGGAGGATTTGAATTATTTAAGGGGTCGCGGATTCCAATGCGCCAAAATTTTTCACCTGTAACGTAAATATTTCCGCCTAAATCTATTATGGAAGATTTAACGCCGTTATTATTGAACAGTTCAGCGATTTTGAGAGATGCGTAACCTTTAGCGATTCCTCCCATATCGAGCATTGCGCCTGAAGTTTTTAAGAATATTGAATCAGGATTTACGATTAAATTTAAATTATTTATGTCAGTTAATTTTAAAGCGATATCCAAACTTAATTTACTTGGAATTTTATAATTTTTATCGTTATTATTAATTTTCCATAATTTTGTAATGGGTCCGATCAAAGGATTAAAAGCGCCTTCGGTTAAATTATAAATATTTTTAGACTCGTTAATTATTTCGTAAACATATTTATTTGTAGTAACTGGTTTAATTCCTGCGTTATTATTAATTTTATTGAGTTCAGAATTTGGGTTATAAAGTGATAAATATTTGTCGAGACTTTCCAACAAAATAAAAGCATCGTCCAGAGGTTTACGTGAATCGGAATTAATTGTAATATTTATAATTGTGTTCATTGAAACTCCAGAACGTGAATATTCATGCGAAATATTTTTAAAATGGTTAACTGAAATAATTATCAAAATTAAAATTAAAATGCTCAATAAAAATTTTCTCATAAAAATAAGACTTCCCCATTCAAGTAAAATAATTTAATTTAGATGTTAGTAATAATTCTGTATGAAAAATTTTATAATATATGTGAAAATATTAAAATTATGTGAATCCTCATTATTTTATTTTTATCGGCGGTGAGTTTTTATGATAACAGTTAATAATTTTGAATCAATGGAAGCGTATAAAACTTTAAAAAGCTCAATGAATCAAGTAGATAAGCGTGTCGAAAACATTTCAAGCGGACTCCGTATAAATTCAGCCGATGATGACGCTGCAGGCATAGCAGTAAGTGAAAAAATGCGCTCTCAAATCGGCGGAATGGATACATCTTTAAGAAATACTCAAGATAGAATTTCATTATTGCAAACTGCTGAAGGCGGACTCGCTCAAGTTAATTCAATTTTGGAACGCATGAAAGAATTGGCGGTACATGCTTCAAATGATACGTTGACGAATCAGGACAGATCACACGTTCAGGAAGAAGTCGACAAATTACGCGACGAAATAAATAAAATTTCTAATACAACGCAATTTAATAAACAAAAATTACTCGATGGCAGCATGGGCGGTTTATGGTCTTCAGATGATAATAATACAAGAGCTTATATTAACGGCGGACTAACGAGTATTAACGAATTTGGCGAAAAGATCAGCACTGAAGGAAATTATAAAATTGATTTAATAGCGTACGACACGGGAAAAACTCAAGTTCAAAAAACTAACGTGATGAAATATCTCGAAGATGATTTAAATAATAATAATAATATTCCTTTACCCGATACGGAATTAATAAATATAAATAATTTTTATGATTCTGACGGCACGTTTATTTTAGAAACTTCGAAACAGCTCACGATCTCTCAAGGTAACGCGAACACGGAAATTAATATTTATGCACACGACACGTTAAAGAGTTTGGAGAATAAATTAAATTATGCGATCGGATGGGATTTAAAACAAAATAAATATACTGACACCAGCGAAAATTTTGCGAAATATATTTATTTATCAGAATCAGCCGACAACACGAGTCAATCTTTATCCGGGACTTTTGTAATACGTTCAGCTGTAGCAGGCAAAAACGGAAATTTATATTTTTCTGGTGATGAAAGTTTATTAAATGCTCTCGGCTTAAACGTTGTGCAGGAATCAACAGAAAGCATTTTTAACGCAACAATTTCAGACATGCATAATAATAAAAATATCGCTGACGTGAAAATTACCGGGAATAATTTAAAGGGCGTAATAAATCCAAATGTTGACGTTGAATTTAACAGCATGGCCGGAATAAAATCCAAATGGGACGAACTTTCAAAAAGTTATAAATTATCAGCTGAAGAATTTTCAACGACTTTACATTTAAGCGATAACACAACAATTTTTCATATTGGGGCGGATAAAGGCGAAGAATTATTAATCAATATCGGTGATACTTCGTCTACTGCTTTAGGGCTTGATTCGGTTGACGTTTTGACGCGTGAGACCGCAAATAAATCAGTTGGTTTAATCGATAACGCTATCGATAAAATTTTAACTCAACGTTCAAAAATCGGAGCTTATACAAATTCAATGGAACATACAGCAAATAATTTAACGATAATGAGCCAAAATTTAAGCCTGTCTCAATCAAGAATACGCGACGCAGATACAGCAAAAGAAGCTATAGAATTAGTGAGAGCAAAAATATTTGAACAGTCCGGAACAAGCATGATCTCTCAAGCTAATCAGGCATCAAAAAATGTTTTACAGTTAATGATGTAGATATAAATAAAATTTAACGTGATATAATGCCGGCTTAAAATTTTTTAGGGGGATTAAACGACATGAAATTTAAATGCAGAATTTGCGGTGACAGATTCGAGGCGAAAACTCCAAAGGAAGCAGAATGCCCAGTGTGCGGAGCTGTCGGAGAGAATATTAAATCGCTTTCACCAGTAAATATTTACGCCGGCACTGAAACAGAAAAAAATTTACTGGCAGCATTTGCCGGAGAATCTCAAGCCAGAAATAAATATACTTATTTTGCTTCGACTGCCAAAAAAGAAGGTTACGAACAAATTTCAGCATTATTTTTAAAGACAGCGGACAACGAAAAAGAACACGCAAAATTATGGCTGAAAGAATTGGGCGGAATCGGTAGCACTTCAGAAAATTTATTGAACGCTGCAGAAGGTGAAAATTACGAATGGACAGACATGTATGAAAATTTTGCGAAGACTGCAGAGGCCGAAGGGTTTACGGAATTAGCTGCTAAATTCAGGGCGGTCGGCTTGATTGAAAAACATCATGAAGAACGTTACAGAGCGTTATTAAAAAATGTCGAGGCTCAAGAAGTATTTAAAAAATCTGAAATAAAAATTTGGGAGTGCAGAAATTGCGGACATATTATCGTGGGGAAAGAAGCTCCGGAAATTTGTCCGGTGTGCAATCACCCAAGAGCATATTTTGAAATCAACGCGAAAAATTATTAATGTAAAATATAAAAAATAAAATAAAATTGCCCTCCTGAAAATTAGTGAGGGCTTTAAATTTTTGATCTCATTCAACAGTTACACTCTTCGCTAAATTTCTGGGCTTATCGACATCAAGTTTCCGAGCTACTGCGACATAATACCCCAAAAGCTGCAACGGAATAACCGCTAAACTCGCCGAGAAATGATCATCAATTTCTGGAACGTAAAATATAAAATTTGATTCCTCCCGTAAAATTTCGCTGCCTCTTGTTATAACGCTTAACAAAAATCCCCCGCGGCTTTTAGCTTCGATCATATTGCTTGCGGTTTTGGCGTATAAATTTTTTTGCGTCATTATTCCAACGATTAACATTCCGCGTTCTATTAAACTTATTGGGCCGTGTTTCATTTCGCCTGCTGCACATGCTTCGGAATGTATATAACTTATCTCCTTCATTTTTAGACTGCCTTCCATAGCCGCCGCATAATCAATATTACGCCCCAAATAAAAAGCGCCTTCAGAATCTACAAAACTGCCTGCAAGTTCTTTAATTCTTTCTTTTTCATCGAGCACTTCATCAATTTTTTCGGGCAATTTATTTAATTCGTCTATCAAATATAAATATTTTTCGTCGTCGATCCTGTTTAAAACTTTTGCAAATTCGACCGCCAAAATATAACAGGCAATCAACTGCGCGCTATATGCTTTAGTAGTAGCGACAGCGATTTCCGGGCCTGCGAGAGTGTAAAAAACTTTATCGGCTTCGCGTGCTATAGTACTGCCGACGACGTTTACTATTGCGAGGGTTTTAATATTATTATTTTTCGCGAGTCTCATGGCTGCTAAAGTGTCTGCGGTTTCGCCGGATTGACTGATTATTATTGCTAGAGAATTTTTTTCAAGAGGCATATTTCTGTATCTGAATTCCGAAGCTAATTCAACCCGAACAGGAATTTTTGCTAAATCTTCAATTACATACTGCGCGACGACTCCAGCATGATAAGCAGAACCGCAAGCGATTATATAAATTTGAGAAATATTTTTTATCTCGTCAGAATTTAAATTTACGTCCGTCAAATCGATTTTATTATTTTTAATTACTGAGTGTAAAGTGTCTTTAACTGCTTTGGCCTGTTCGTGAATTTCCTTCATCATGAAATGTTCAAACCCGCCTTTTTCAGCTGCTTGAGAATCCCATGTGACAGTACTCAATTTTTTATAAACAGCATGGCCTTCACTGTCGTAAAATCTTACATCGCCTTTATTTAATTTTACGATTTCCATATTGTCCAAATAATAAACTTTTCGAGTGTCCTGCAAAATCGCCGAAACATCAGAAGCTAAAAATGATTCGCCTTCACCTTGACCAGCAATTAACGGATTATCTTTTCTGACTCCCCAAACTTCATCCGGAAAATCTTTAAACAACAATACAAAACAATATGAACCTTCAATATTTTTAATTGCTTCAGTAATTGCGTTCAAAGGGTTTTTATTTTGTTTGTAGAAATAGTCAATTAATTTTACTGCTGCTTCAGTGTCAGTTTGAGAATAAAATTTATAACCGTGTTCAGTTAATTTTAATTTTAGATCTTTATAATTTTCGACGATGCCATTATGAACGGCAACGACTGAGAGATCATCACTCCACAAGGGGTGGGCATTTGTGTCCGAAGGTTCGCCGTGAGTTGCCCAACGGGTGTGACCGATCCCGCAAGTTCCTAAAATATTTTTGCCGTTGTTAATTTTTTCGCGTAAAGTTTGTAAACGTCCTTTATTTTTTTCGATCATAATTTTACCGTCATTCATTACGGCTAATCCTGCAGAATCATAGCCTCTGTATTCGAGTTTTGCTAAACCGTTTAATAAAATTTCGGAAGCCTGACGATTTCCCGTATAACCTAAAATACCGCACATAAAAAAAAATTCCCTCCAGATTAAAAAATAAAAAAATTTTTGTATATACGAGTAAATTTTATTATAATTTGAGTCAAAATTTTAAGGAGGTATTTAATTATGTCTGAAGTTTTAGAAATGGAAAAAATTGACTGGTCAAGAGCGCCGGCTGATAGCGTTGTGTGTCCAGAAAAAAATATTTTATTGCGCGATGTAGTACAGCTGATTCTCGATGGGTTTGAGAAAAAATCTGAAATCATCTCCGAATTATCTTTAACTGATAATGACAGCGGAACAGATCAGATTCAGGAAATTTTAGATATTTTTGTGCCAGTTATTAACGCCTGGAAATCTGGTTCCTGCGGAATGGGTTGCGCTGGTTGCTCCGGAAGCTGCGGAGGCTAAATTTAAATTAATTTCTTAAAGTTTTTATATTTGCTGTCCTGTTTAAATAAATAAATAAAATTTTTGCGGGACAGTTTTTTATTTTTCAAGCGAGGCTCAAATTTAATTTATGCAGATAAAAATATTTTCGTATTCAAAAGGCTCTGAATTAGGCGGGTTAATTTCAAAAATTGCGAACTCGTATAAAAATTTAAAATTCATAATTCCATCTAAAAAAGATAAATTTTGGTGGTATTCAAAAACTGAAAATTTAAATTTAAATTATGATCTATGGACGTGGCAGGATATTTACGATGACATTTGTTTAAATATCGATACTGCTCATAAAATAATTTTGTCGCCTCCTGATCATTTGCTAGTGTTAAAAAATATTCTGGACGCTGTACTAAAATCTAAACCGGAAAAAATAAATTTATGGCCTGGATTATTGCGTTCTGGATTTCCTGGAATTTTGTCGGATGATGTTCACGAATTATTAAACGAACATGTTAAGCCGGAAAATTTAATTTTAGATGAAAACGAGCCTTCAGGATTTTTGTTGCCGGAAGTGTACTCGAAATATTTAAAATATCTTGACGAAAATAATTTAATTGACAGCGCACAGATTTGGACATCAGCCCTTGAAGTTTTGAATTTAAATCAGGATTGGGGAAAAAATTATAATTTAATATTCACCGGCTTTTTATCGTTCAATCATGGTCAGTTTGAATTATTGCAGGCTTTAAACGCCCGTTGCGAAAATTTAATTATTCTTAAGCCCGAAGCATATTTAAATAATTTTCATGACGTAAATGAACAATTTGAAATTATAAATATTGATTCACAAAATAAAAAATCTTCCGGCAAAATTATAGAAATACCTGCTCCAGAACCAGGACTCGAACCTGAAATTTTAGCCAGAAATTTAGCACTTTGGTCGCAAAATAAAGGACCGTTTAACGAATTTTTAAAATTTCCCGGCTTCGATTCAATCGGAATAATGACGCAGAACGGCAGGGAATTTCAATTTATAAACGCCTTAACCCGTTATAAAATTCCGTTTAATTTGACAGCAGGTTTTAAAATTAGCGAGACTTTACCGGGTCAAATTTTAGAATCAATAAGAAATTTAAATACAAGATATTTCCCGACTTATGAAACTGCAATGTTATTAACTCGTCAATGTTTCGCGGGGAAAAATTTCGATGTAAATAACGCCTTCCGAAGCGGTAGGGCCGGGCTTGAAAATTGGATCGAATATTTATCAAGCATGGACGAAAATAAAAATAATTCAGCTTTAACGGCCATGAAAGCAATACAAAAATTTTTAAATGTAATTTCGCACAAAAATACTCCGGCAAAAATCATGTCAGCATTTTACGAATTTTTAACGACTGGAAATTTATGGCTCGACAAAATGCAGCTTGATATTATTTCGGAATTTGATGAAGCTATACGTTTAACAGCTTCGGCAATTCAAACAGTAGGCGAAAAAGTTTTGGCATTAAATGAATTATTGCCGGATTTGGGACCGGTTCAAGACAAAAAAATTTCCGGTGACGAAGCATTTGACTTTTTAGAAAGCTGGTGCAGAAATTCTCATGTTAGAGCGCCGTTGCAAATTACGAATGCAATTAAATTATTTATTGGTCAGCCGCCGGTGTTAGCTTCGTTTAAAATTTTTATAATGACCGGAATAACGCAAAAAAATTGGTCCGGGAATATTATGGGGTCTCCGCTTTTAGGAAATTCCCAGCGTGATTTATTAGCTCAAAACGGTACATATTTGCCGAGCGTTCACGACAAAGCTAACCAGCGAGAGGCATTATTCAGGCGTTTAATTTTTACTGGAGAAAATTTGACTATTATATTACGCCCTGAACTTGACGAGGAAAACAGGCCGGTTTTAGAATCGCCATTTTTAAAACATTTTTTGGATGATATGCCTAACTGGAAATTTATGGGCTTGAAAAATTCCGGAATAAATATTTTAATCAATTCTGACGGATATAATTTTAACGAGATAAATAATAATTTAGAATCGACCAGAAAATTACCTGAAATAAATTTTAACGCGAAAATTATCGGAGTAAGTGAACTGAAAAAATTTTTAAATTGTCCGCTCCAATGGTATTTAAATTCCCGTGCGAAATTATACGAGAAAAAATTTGAACTTGTTACGCGCATTGATTGGGGAAATATGACGCATTTATTATTTGAAAATGTCTGGAAAAATTTCAGGACTTCACTAAACCAAAATAATTTTATTTCGCTTGTAAATTCAGAATGGGAAAAATTAATTTCAGGTGATGAAATATATAAAAATTATTCCAGATTGGTGAACGATTTCAGATTAAAAAGGCTTCTCGATGGTGTTAAATTTCGTGTGATGCGTTTGGGAAATGTTCAGGCCGAAATAATAAAAAATTTAAATTCTGCCGGATATTTTCACGAAAAAATTTTACTTGAGGAAGAAGCCCAATTAATTACGACTGTTGACAATATAAAATTTCCAGGTCAATGCGACAGAATAGAAATTATAAAAAATAAATCCGGCGTTAAATTTGCGTTAATAACTGATTACAAAGAGGGCAAAAGCGAAAGTTACGAAACGGATTTTAAAATAAAAAATTACGCCTGGAACTTTGAAGACCGCGAAAAATTTAAATATGGCTTACAAATTTCTGGCTATGTAAAATTATTTAATGAAAATTATCCAGGTTTAAGACTTGGAGGGGCGTATTTTTTGGGGCTTGAGGACGGGAAATTATCGGGAACATTTGACGATGAACTGAAAGAAATTTTTATAAAATATTCCGCCGATAAAAAATTAAAATCTTTAATGTCAGAACGAGAAGACGAGGGATTATACTCCATGAGATGCGCCGCAAAAATTTTAAATTCCGGAAAATTCGCGCCGGATTATAAAAATAATAATTGCAAATATTGCGGGTTATACAGCATTTGCCGAAAAGGTGAATTAAACGCCAGAAATTTATTTGACGATGAAGAATTTAATGATGATGCTGAATAAAATAATTTAATTGTGCTAGAATATTACTATAAAATAATTAAAAAGGGGCTTGACAAAATTTGTTTAAAAGTGTAAAATTCGCTCATCTCATCTCATCTCATCTCATCTCATCTCGTATAATTATGTAAATTTTTATTCTATTAATCATAATTCTTTTAAAAATTCTGTCGGAGGACGTAATTAAAAATGGTGTTCTCATCGACAGTTTTTTTATTTTTATTTCTGCCTGCGTTGTTAATCGCGTATTATTATGTAAAATCGAGATCGAACAGAAATTTAATTTTATTGTTGAGCAGTTTATTATTTTACGCGTGGGGCGAGCCGTTATTTATTTTGGTTATGCTTGGATCGGTTGTCGTAAATTATTTTTTAGCGCTGAAAATTCATGAGTCAAAAATTTTTATGATAATTGCCGTAATATTTGATGTCTCGTTACTCGGAATTTTTAAATATACGTCGTTCATAGTTCAGAATTTGACCGGCAAAATTTTAAATATCCCGTTGCCCATTGGAATTTCATTTTTTACGTTTCAGATGATGTCATATATTTTTGATGTTTATTACAAGAAAGCGGAAGCCAAAAAAAATTTGCTTGATGTAGCGTTATATATTTCATTTTTTCCGCAGTTGATAGCCGGGCCGATAGTTCGTTACGGTGAAATTGAAGCGGAAATTTTAAACAGGCATGAAAATTTTAAAGATTTCTCAAAGGGTGCAGAGAGATTTATATACGGGCTTGCGAAAAAAGTTTTACTCGCGAATTTTTTAGCACGAATCGCTGACAATGTATTTGATTATGTTCCGAACCCGTCTGCAGCACTTTCATGGCTCGGAGCAATTTCATACACGATGCAAATATATTTTGATTTTTCAGGATATAGCGATATGGCGATCGGTTTGGGTTTAATGTTCGGTTTTCATTTTCAGGAAAATTTTAATTATCCGTATATTGCAAAAAATATCCGGGAGTTTTGGCACAGGTGGCATATTTCTTTATCTCAATGGTTTAGGGATTATGTTTATATTCCGTTGGGTGGAAGCCGCGTAAAAGCATCGAGACAAATTTTAAATATTTTCGTAGTCTGGTTATTAACTGGAATTTGGCACGGAGCAAACTGGACGTTTATTTTATGGGGGTTAATATATTTCGCGTTCTTAATTTTTGAGCGGTATTTCAATAAAATTAATTCGCATGTTTACACGATGTTAATAATAATTCTCGCGTGGGTAATTTTCAGATCAAATTCAGTGAGCGCAGGATTTAAATTTATAGCTTCAATGTTCGGATTAAATAATAATGATTTATTCGGCGTTGACTTCATGGAATATATTAAAAACACTTATGTAATATTAATTTTCGCGTTAATTGGAATATTCCCGGTGATACAAAAATTTAAGGAGCTTACAAAAAAATTTAATTGCGAATGGCTCGAACAGATTTATTTAATTTTAATTTTCAGCGTTTCAGTTTTGGAAATAGTCGGATCAAGTTACAACCCGTTTATATATTTTAATTTTTAGGTGAATGTTTATTATGAAAAATTTTGCTGCTAAATATTTTATATGCGTGATATTTATTTTTATGGCGTTAGCTTTTGGGGCGTTATTCCAGAATAAAATTATTAAGCTATTTACTGACGAAAAAATTATTGATAATGTCGAACCTGAAACTATAGAAATTAATTGGCAAGAGTTATATCCGTTTGAAGGAAGTTCGCTCAAAATTGAATCTAATGAAGATTTAAACATATTCGAGAAAATTAACAAGTATGTTCATGGTAAAACAGAGCTGTATACGACTGAAAAAATACCAATTTATAATAAAATTATTGAGACTGCTAGACAATACGAAAATATAATTAAATGGAATTTATTTCAAATGTCGGAATATAACGGGATAATAGATTTAGGAGACGGTTATTTAACGGGTTTTGTGAAAAGTTCTGATGTTACGGGAGCGTTTAAAAATTTAAAATATCTCGCTGATTATTGCAGTAAAAATAATATTGAGTTTTCGTATATATCTGCACCAGGCAAAATTTGTAAATACGATGATAAAAATATTTCCGGGATATTTGATTTTTCAAACCAACGAGCCGATGAATTTCATAAATTAATTTCTGAATATGGAATTAAAAATTTAGATCTTCGAGATGTCATGCACGCTGAAAATAAAAATCATCACGAAATGTTTTATAAAACTGATCATCATTGGAAATCTGAAACAGGTTTATGGGCTTCGCGTCATGTGCTGAAATTTCTTCACGATAAATTTAACTGGAACACGAATTATAAAATACTTGATCCCGAAAATTTTAAATTTATAAATTATCCAAAATGGTTTTTAGGTTCTCAAGGCAGAAAATTAACTCTTGCTCGTGCAACACCTGATGATTTTATTATGATTTATCCAAAATTTGAGACGCATTTAAAATTTGAAGTGCCAAATTACGGAATTACTAAAGAAGGCGATTTTAATATAACTTACTATATGCCTAGACTTGAGACAAAAAATCATTATGAAGGGGCTGGACGATTTGCCGTTTACAATCATGGCCGGAGACCATTAATAAAAATCACAAATTATGATGCATTAAACAATAAAAAATTATTATTGATTTATGATTCTTTTTCAAATGCTGTTATCCCATTTATGGCGCTTGGAATTAAAAATATTAACGCTATAGATTTAAGACAGTTCGATGGAAGTTTAATAAATTATATTGAACAATATAGGCCGGATATGGTAATGATTTTATATGTTATTGGTAATATAAGCAGAGTAAACGCACCAGAAAAACATCTTGACTTATTCGATTTTAGATAACAGGTGATAAAATTTTTTTTCGAGGTGATGAAAATTGATTCAGACTGAAAAAATAAAATTTATAAATAATAATAATATTAATCCAGAAATCCATAAAACTCCCGAAGCTCAACAGTTAAAACAATCTTGTCAGCAGTTCGAGGCAATTTTATGGTCGAAATTGTTAAAGGACATGAAAAAATCTGCTCACGAGATCAGCGGTTCTGATAAAAATAGAGCCTGGCAACAAATGGAAGATGTTTCGCAGGAAATGGCTACCGACGATATTATTACGAAATCCGGGGGCGCAGGCTTATGGAAAGTTTTATATAACAGTTTAGCTACAAAACTCGCGGCAGATTACGAAGCTAAACAAATCGCACAAGCTAATAAATCAGCAATGGAATTATAAAATTTAAAAATATAAAAAAATTTCGCAGGATTCTCAATTTCAAATTTTAAATTCTAAATTTAATTTTTAATCGGGAGTCCTGCAATTTTAAATTATTTATTACTGAGCATTAGCCCTGTTAAAAGTTCCGTCGGGATTATAAATATATACTTCGCCCTTTTTAGCTTTAGGGTTCACAATTCCCAAATCTTTACCGTTTAAAATTACTTTCGCTGCAGACGGACGGCCAATTATTACGCGAGCTGGCGCAGTTAAATCCCATTTTAAATTATTATCTTTCTTGAGCGTGCGTTTAAAAACTGGTTGTGCAGTTCCAAAATTTACCTGTAACCAGACATCATTTATTGCAATTATTTCGAGCGTAGGTTTTATTTTTGGCGGTTCCGGTTTTGGTTCAGCCGGCTTTTTATCTTGAGAGACCTGCGCAACTTTTACAGGTTCAGTAATTTTTTCTGGCTTCGGCTCTGCTTCTCGTTCTTTATTTCCGTTTTCACTGCCAGTAAAATTTAATCCCGTCCGATTCGCAAAATTAAAAACTTTACTCACATCCAAATTTCCATAAGCAAACGCATACCATACATATGAACCAGTCCCAATTAATGCCAGCGTCAAAACCATAAATAACCAAAAATGTGATGTCGGTTTATAACCTTCTGGAATTTTAGAGCCATTGCCCAAAATATTTTGTTTGGATTTTTGCGGAGCTTCGTGCTGTATTTGTTTTTTCGGAGCGTTCGTCCTGTCGAGCTGTTTCATAAATTCCGGCTGTAAATCTTCGGCGTTAATTAATTTTAAATACGTCCTTATAAAACCTTTTGTGTATACAGGCTCAGGAAAATTTGAATAATTCCCCTCCTCGATTCCGTGCAAATATTCCATACGGATGCGCGTCCTGTCGTATATGTCCTCTAATGTCATGCCGGCCTCTTCACGTCTCTCATTTACAAGACGGCCAAGCTCCTTTAATGCTTCATCGCGATCGTTCAAATCTTTAATGCCTCCTCTGAATTTTTACGCATATTTATTAAAACCTGTGCAGGAGTTTTATTTTTGTCGTTAAAAACCGCGCTTCCTGCAACTATTACATCGCAACCAGATTTAACAGCGTCAATTATATTACTTTCGTTTATTCCTCCGTCAATTTCGATTAAATAATTATAATTTTTTACGGCGCGAATGCTGAATAATTTATTAACTTTTTCGAGCGAGCTTTTTATAAATTTCTGTCCTCCAAATCCAGGCGTTACGGACATTATTAAAATTAAGTCTGCAAGCTCCAAAACTTCAGAAATATTTTCAACTGGTGTCGCCGGGCAAATCGATACACCGCATTTTAAACCAGCATTTTTTATTTCACTTAACGCAGCGTGTAATAATTGCGGTTCTGTTTCGGCGTGAATTGTTATTAACGAAGCTCCGGAATTTATGAACAACGGCAAAATTATTTTTAATTCGTCAACCATCAAATGAACATCAATAAACGCACCAGGAAAATTTTTATTTAAAGCCCGCGCAAAATCCGGCCCAAATGATAAATTCCTCACAAAATGCCCGTCCATTATATCGAGATGCAGCCAATCAAAATTATTTTGCATTGAAATTATTTCATCATAAATTTTCAACGGGTTCGCCCCCAAAATCGAAGGAGCTAAATAAATTTTACGATTCATTTTTATTTGTGCTTCTCCTGCCAAACTGGTGTACCTCCTAAATAAATGCTGATCATACATTCCTGCGAATAATTTGCCGGGATATTTATGCTTTCACCGCTTCGGGCTTGACGGTTTAAAATAGTTCTCGTGCCTTTAGGGTCGGTCAATTCAATTTTTAAACTCATCGGACTCGTCAACGGCGGAACCTGATAACGTATATTTACGGTTTTATTCCCGGTAGCTGCTGGTGCTTTAGCGTCTTGAGCCGGCGGAATATTATTATTATTATTATCATTATTATTTTGCGCGTTCTGTTGAGTTTGAGTTTTTACTTGCGTCTGCGTTTGCGTTTTAGCCGGAATTTTTTCGGGTGTTGGTTCTGGCTTTTTCTCTTGAGCGTTATTATTTTGCGCAGGAGTCTGAATATTTACGCGCCGAACACTTGAATTATTATTATTATTATTTTGCTTCGTGTTATTTGCGTTGTTATTATTAGCGCTCGAATTATTTTTATTATTAATATCCTCATCACCAATATAACCGGCCGGGCGTTTTTGCGTAGCTAATTTTAAAATTACACCTTGTCCGAGTTTAATAGCACTTCCGGCAGCAGGTTTGCTCTCGATTACTAAACCTTCGGGAACTAAAGGACTGTAAACGCGTTCAACTCCTGTTACTTGTATGCCATTCGTCCCCAATAATTTCCGCGCTTCAGATTCATCTAAACGCGAAGCATCAGGGATCAAAATTTCAGAATTTCCGCCCTCCTGTACTAATAAATCTATTTTGCGGCCGGAAATAATATTAGCTGGAGCTGAAGGACTATAAGCTATAACAGTCCCGCCCGATAAATTTCCTTCACGAATTTTTATTACATCGCCGACGGTGAAGCCACTTTCTTTTATTAAATTTTGTGCTGCAATTAAATTTTTTCCGCTTAAGTCCGGGACCGGATGCAATTTCCCTCCGCGACTGACCTGTAAAATTACGACTTGACCTTTACGGAGTTCGATCCCAGCTTCAGGCGACTGCGCTAACACCATACCCTCCGGCAAACTTCCGCCAACTGGTTCAACTTGAACAACGAGACCTAAATTTTCAGCTAAAGAGACCGCCTCAACAACTGAACGTCCCGACATATTTGGTACATTTACTTTCCCGGACGGCCTGACAAATACCGTATAAAATGCTATAGAACCGGACGAAAATAAAATTAATAAAACGATCAGAAATACAAGCCTCACTAATCGAGCCAAAATATTAAGCCTCCTTTTTCATTATTAACGCGCAGTAAAATCCATCGAGCCAAGAATTATAAGGCAATATATATACACCCCACGGCCTTCCGCGCTTAAATGCTTCACCGTTAAATTTTATTAAACTCGACATATCAGCACAATTATTTTTTGAGATCGCTTCAGCTGTAATATTTTCATTTTCCTGTTTAAACAGACTGCACGTAATATATAAAATATATCCTCCAGGTGCGCATAATTCTAAAGCTCGATTTAATAATTTTTTTTGAACGTTAATATTTTTGTCAAATTTTTCCCAAGTTAAACGCCATTTCGATTCCGGTTTTCTGTTCCAAGTTCCAGAGCCTGAGCACGGTGCATCAAGTAAAATAAATTTTGGTTGTTCAGAAGGATTTAAATTAAGAGCATTCCCCAATTTTAGAATTAAATTATTTTTGTTATGTTCCGAAATTTTTAGGCGTTGTATTTCTTTTAACGCGCTTTTATGCCGGCCTTCAGAAATTTCCCAGCATTCTAAATTTACGTCATCGATTTCCTGTAAAATTTGACCTGCCTTAACTCCTCGACCTGAACACATATCTAAAATTAAGCCGCCGCGATAAAATTTTTTTACTAGTGAAGCCGTTAAAATTGAGCTTTCAGACTGTAGCGTGCAAAATCCTTCATTAAAGCCCGGTAAATTTTTCGGTGAGATCGTTTCATTTAAGTGAACTGCGTCCGATAAATCAGATTTTTTTGCGTGCAGGCTTTCAACGTTTAAAACATCTTCCAATTTTCCCGGCATAACTCTAATACTTGAAACAGCAGGCTGAATCATCATGTCGAAAATTTTTAAAAGCTCGTTGCGCTGCCAAGTTCTTTCCCAAGCAGGCAAGCTCCAAACAGGAACGCCGGAAAACATTGCGCGGTCTTTTATATCTGAACTAATTTTAAATTTTTCTAATTCGTCCCGGCCATGTTCGTTTATTCTGTGTAAAATTGCGTTTACTAACGGGATATTTTTATTTAATTTATTTTTTTTCATGTAATCAATTATTCCGCTGACCAGAACTCCGCCGGCAAATCTTCGTAATTCTAACAGCCCGCCAGTCCCAACGGTCAAGCAGTCGCGAACATTTTTATTTAAAGTTGTAATATCTTCCTTTAAAAATTTATTTGCGATATTCTGCCATAATTCTTTACGCCTCATAGTTATATAAATTAAAGATGAAGCCAGCGAAATATCTTGAACTTTTAATTTTTCCCGGTCAGCTAATTTTCTCAAAAGTTCCGAGCCAAATTTTTCGGAATCATTTAAATTTGAAATTACTTTTAAAGCAGCTTCGATCCCGCGCATTATTATTTAATCTCTTCTTGATGAATTGCGAATCACTAATAATCTAACCAGCATTAAAACAGAACTCAAAGCAGCAGCAATATAAGTCCATGCGGCAGCGGTTAAAACTTTTTTAGCACCTTCGAGTTCCTGAGAATTTAGCGTGTGAGTTTGTTCGAGCAGTTTCAGGGCGCGCATACTTGCATTAATTTCAACTGGGAGCGTGATCAAATGAAATATTAACGATCCGCAAAATAATAAAATTCCTAAATCAACAAGCATAAAATTTCCCAAAATCAAACCGATTATAAAAACCGGCGTTGAAGCTGTTGTAGCAATATTTACGACTGGCACGATATTATTACGAATT
>ERZ842401.897-NODE-897-length-44110-cov-13.128135_pt1 | contig 44110 bp, 47 predicted proteins | sample MGYA00521270_ERZ842401 | MGnify/ENA primary metagenome ERZ842401 (study PRJEB31892, sample SAMEA3878208) | bioreactor metagenome | biome: Moose rumen | place: Sweden | collected 2011-10 | study: EMG produced TPA metagenomics assembly of the PRJEB12797 data set... | reverse complement strand
AACTGAAAACTTTGACATCACCAGAACTAATTGGGCCTAACGACCGATTTGGGTTTATTCCTACCAAGCTTTCTCCCAAACTCAATTCTTTACGAACTTCAGTTCTTTGGGGAGTTTTATCCATTTGTTCTTGCCTGCGACCTTGATGGTGCTGCCTTGGAGCTGGCGCAGGAGATAGGTGCTGTCGCTATTGAGAATGAGCTCGGCATTGAGGTCTTCGGAGCCGTAGTCGTTGACCATTTCCAAAGCGGCTTTCTTGCCGTCATTGCTGATGGTGGCGCCTGTGACAATCCATACGCGGGAGTCGGTGGGCTTCTTGAGGTAACCGAAGGTGTTGCCTAAAATATCCTGTCCGGGGATGGGGATGGTTTCTTCATAGAGGTTCAGGCGCAGGAAAACATTGTATTCCTTGTTGGTGACAATGCACTTGAAGGGCTCTTCCGCTTTGGCGGAAAGAACCAAAACGAAAACCATAACGATGGCTAAAAGCAATTTGTTGTTCATCATTTTTTATTTTAACAAAAACCGACTTGTAAAGTTTAAAGTTTAGAGTTTAGAGTTTAAAGTCAGTTGACAGTTGACAGTTGATAGTTTAGAGTCCTTTAATCAAGCCCTCGAAAGAAAAACCCTCGGCTTTGCCGAGAAAAACCTCTGTTTCAGTCCTAAAAACAGCTTTTTGTTGAGGTTCAAGGAGTTTAAGGGTTTAAGTTGTCTCTAACCACTAACCACTCGCTCGGCCCAAAGGGACGCTTTCACAAAGGGTTTGCACGCCCGACTGAAAGAACCTCCACTAACCTTTATTTTTTCGCTGCCTGGAGGGTGTTCTTCATCAGGGAGCAGATGGTCATTGGGCCGACACCGCCCGGGACGGGGGTGATGAAGGAGCATTTGGGGGCTACATTATCGAAGTCGACGTCGCCGGAGAGACGGAAGCCGCTCTTGCGGCTTGCATCGGGAACGCGGGTGGTACCGACATCGATGATGACAGCACCGTCCTTGACCATATCGGCTGTTACAAAGCCTGGTCTGCCGATGGCGGCAATAATGATGTCTGCCTCACGACATTCTTTCTTGAGGTCGGCAGAGTGGGAGTGGCAGACGGTGACAGTGGCATCGCCATATTCCTTCTGCATCATAAGCTGTGCCATGGGTTTGCCGACGATGTTGGAACGTCCCAGAACAACGCATTTCTTTCCGCTGGTGGGGATGTTATAACGCTTCAGGAGTGTCATGATGCCGAGTGGGGTAGCAGAGATGAAGCAGGGGAGACCGATTGCCATACGGCCTACATTGATGGGGTGGAAGCCGTCGACGTCCTTACGGTAGTCGATAGCCTCGATGATCTTCTGCTCATCGATATGCTTGGGCAGGGGCAGCTGTACTATGAAGCCGTCGATGTCGGGGTCGTTATTGAGTTTGTCGACACACTGGAGGAGCTCTGCCTCGGTGATGTCGTCCTCATAGCGTATGAGGGTGGACTTGAAGCCGCATGCCTCACAGGCGAGGACCTTGTTCTTGACGTATGTCTCGGAGCCACCGTCGTGGCCTACGAGAACTGCTGCCAGATGGGGCTGCTTGCCGCCACCGGCTATGATGTCTTTTACCTCTTGTGCTATTTCTGCCTTAATGGCTGCGGCTGTCGCCTTTCCGTCGATTAATTGCATGTATTTAGTTAAGAGTTAAGAGTTAAGAATTAAGAGTTAAGAATTAATTTTCAATTATTTGGGCATTCCGGGCATTCCGGGCATTCCACCGGGGAAGCCGCCTTTCATCATTCCTGCCATCTTTGCCATGTTTGCCATGCCACCCGGGCCGGAGAACATGCGGAGCACCTTTCGCATCTGGTCGAACTGCTTGATGAGCTGGTTGACCTCCTTGATATCACGTCCGGCACCCTTCGCAATGCGCTGCTTGCGGGAGAGATTGAGTATCTCGGGATTATGACGCTCCTTCGGTGTCATAGAGAAGATGATGGCCTCAATGCCCTTGAAGGCATTATCATCGATATCCACATCCTTGATGGCCTTTCCCACGCCCGGTATCATGCCGGCGAGGTCTTTGATATTACCCATCTTCTGTATCTGATGTATCTGGTTGAGGAAGTCTTCGAAGTCGAACTTGTTCTTTGCCATCTTCTTCTGAAGACGCTTTGCCTCCTCGAGGTCAAACTGCTGCTGTGCACGTTCTACGAGTGACACGACATCACCCATGCCGAGGATGCGGTCTGCCATACGGTCGGGGTGGAAGACATCGAGTGCCTCCATCTTCTCGCCGGTGCCGATGAACTTGATTGGCTTATCGACAACATTCCTGATGGACAATGCAGCACCACCACGTGTATCGCCGTCGAGCTTGGAGAGTATGACACCGTCTATCTCAAGACGCTCATTGAAGGTCTTGGCAGTATTTACTGCATCCTGACCTGTCATGGCATCGACTACGAGGAGTGTCTCATGTGGCTCTGCGGCACGCTTTATGTCTTCGGCCTGCTGCATGAGTTCCTCATCAATGCTCTGACGACCTGCGGTATCGATGATGACAACATCATAGCTCTTTGCCTTTGCCTCGGCAATGGCATTGAGGGCCACCTGAACAGGATCGGTAGCGCCTTCCTCGAGATAGACAGGTACATCGACCTGCTCTGCCAGTACGCGCAGCTGCTCCATAGCAGCAGGACGGAAGGTGTCGCAGGCAGCAAGGAGTGGGCGCTTATTCTTCTGTTTCTTGAGGAAAAGAGCCAGTTTGCCTGACATTGTTGTCTTACCGGCACCATTAAGACCTGCCATCATGATGATGGTAGGACGGCCAGTGAGATTGAGTTCTACTGCCTCGCCACCCATCAGTTCTGCCATCTCGTCATGGACGAGTTTCACCATGAGCTGTCCCGGCTTGATGGCGGTGAGCACATTCATGCCGAGGGCTTTCTGCTTCACAGTGTCTGTGAATGTCTTGGCAACCTTATAGTTAACATCGGCATCGAGCAATGCACGACGTACATCTTTCAGGGTTTCTGCTACGTTTATCTCGGTGATTTTTCCTTCACCCTTGAGTATCTTAAACGAGCGTTCTAATCTATCGGATAAGTTTTCAAACACTTTATTTTAATTGAACATTGAAAATTGAACATTCTTTTAGTCGCTTCGCTTTGGATTTCGCTTGCACCTGAGCACCTACGGAGCGCAAGAAAAGCGTCCCTTTGGGCCGAGCGGAACATTGGGTCCTTTTTTATCGTTATATCGTTATTTCGAGCGCCCTAACCATGAACCTTGAACCATGAACCCACTCCCTCCCTAACTGGGGAGGGTCGGGGAGGAGCCTTACTCTTTCGGACGTATGTTCATAGCCTGGAGCATGTCGGCAACTTCATTGTTGATGCGTGTTGCGAAGTCCTGCATAGACATTACGGCCTGTTCGCCACCGCCTTGCTGACGCATTGCCACAGTACCGTCTGCTGCTTCTTTCTCACCGACGATTACCATGTAAGGTATGCGCTTTACTTCTGTGTCGCGCACCTTACGGCCTATCTTCTCGCTGCGAGAGTCGATGACAGAGCGTACTCCGACACTCTCGAGGTAGTCCTGTACCTTCTCAGCATAGTCGATATACTTATCGGAGATAGGCAGGATGGCAACCTGCTCTGGTGTGAGCCACAGTGGGAAGTGTCCGGCAGTATGCTCGATGAGCACTGCTGTGAAACGCTCCATAGAACCGAATGGTGCACGGTGTATCATGACAGGACGCTGCTTGGTATTGTCTTCTGCAGCATACTCCAGTTCGAAGCGGTTAGGAAGGTTATAGTCCACCTGTATTGTTCCCAGCTGCCAGCGGCGACCGATGGCATCCTTCACCATACAGTCGAGCTTAGGACCATAGAAGGCAGCCTCACCAGTCTCGGTTCTTGCATTCAGTCCACGGTCGGCACAGGCATCGATGATAGCCTGCTCTGCACTCTGCCACATCTCATCGGTACCGATATACTTCTCCTTATCTTCAGGGTCACGCAGGGAAATCTGGAACTCTACCTGGTCGTCCTTGAAACCGAAGATAGAGAATACAGCCTGTATGATATCGAGTACACGCAGGAACTCTGTCTTCACCTGATCAGGGCGGCAGAAGATGTGTGCATCATCCTGTGTGAATGAGCGTACGCGAGTCAATCCATGGAGCTCACCACTCTGTTCGTAGCGATATACAGTACCAAACTCTGCACAGCGGAATGGCAGCTCACGGTATGAGCGTGGCTTTGAAGCAAACACCTCACAGTGATGAGGGCAGTTCATAGGCTTCAGCATATATTCCTCATCCTCTTCAGGGGTATGGATAGGCTGGAAGGAGTCCTTGCCATAATGAGCCCAGTGACCTGATGTGACATAGAGGTTCTTACTGCCGATATGTGGGGTGATAACCTCCTGATATCCGAAGCGTTTCTGTATGGTGCGGAGCATCTCCTGCAGGCGCAGACGCAGGTCTGTACCCTTTGGAAGCCATATAGGCAGTCCCTTTCCGACACGGTCGGAGAACATGAAGAGTTCCATCTCCTTACCAATCTTACGGTGGTCGCGCTTCTTTGCCTCTTCGAGCATTACGAGATATTCGTCAAGCATCTTCTTCTTTGGGAAAGAGATGCCATAGAGACGCTGCAGCTGTGCCTTTGTAGCATCACCACGCCAGAAAGCACCTGCTACGGAGGTCAGCTTGACAGCCTTTATGATGCCTGTAGAAACGATATGAGGACCCTTACAGAGGTCGGTGAAGGCACCCTGGGTATAGGTTGTGATAGAGCCGTCCTCGAGGTCCTGCTCGATATGCTCTACCTTATAAGTCTGTCCCTGAGCGCTGAACTGCTTCACAGCATCAGCCTTGGAAACCTCACAGCGTATCACAGCCTCGTCCTTACGGGCAAGTTCGAGCATCTTGTCTTCTATCTTTTTGAAGTCGCTCTCCTTAATCATCTCTCCATTCGGGAGGAGTACATCATAGAAGAAGCCATTCTCGATAGCCGGACCGAAACCGAATTGTATGCCGGGGAACAACTCCTGCAGAGCTTCTGCAAGGAGGTGGGCAGAGGTATGCCAGAAGGCATGCTGTCCCTCTTTATCCTCGAAGCGATAGAGGTTTATCTTTGCATCCTCATTGATGGGACGATTCAGTTCTGTTGTCTCACCATTAACACCACATGCTACGCAGTTGCGGGCAAGAGCAGGTGAGATGCTCTCGGCAATCTGCATACCGGTTACACCATTTTCGTATTCACGGACAGAGCCGTCAGGAAAACTAATTTTTATCATTGTTCCTATATATTAATTTGTTATTTTGTTTCTTTGCAAGCCACTTCGCCTTACGTTTTTCGTATTCGTCGTGGTGATATTCCAGATAGTTGTCGGCCATTGTTACCCCTTATTTGTGCGAGTAGATAACGCTGACCTGCAGGCCGTCCTTGACAAGCTTGGTACTGGACATTGACATATCGTGTGTTACCTTTGTCAGTATCTGTGATGCTGTCGATGAGACGGTAGAGTAGGTTGCCTCTACAGGAATGAGCGTTACCTTGTTCCAGTTGGCAGACACATTACCAGCCTGTTTCTTATGGTACAGATTGGAAATGAGGATGGATATGTTATTGAAGGTATATCCATTAGTCTTTGAACCATATGATGCCATATAGGTATTGCGGTAGTTTGCCACCTTCTTGTTGTCGAAGAAGTCTGAAATGCTGTCGGTAGGTATCATGAGCAGTGTCTGCGGGATATTGAATGCATATTCATTCTGCAAATCGTTATTTAGTCTCGGAATGAAAATGCGTGCTGTATTGAGGGTGTCATTCTCATGTCCCTTCATGATATCCTCTACTGGCAGTTCCAGTTCTGTCCACACGCCGGCAGGAGCCTTGATGTAGGTGCATGCATTGTTGTCGATGAGTTTCTGCAGTTCTGCATCACTTTGTGCCAGACTGCTCTTCTGTATCACCTCTTCTGTACCTCCAAAGCCAGAGAAACTGGCTTTCTTGTCAATATTGTTGACAAAGGCGACAACAAGTCGTGCTGCGTATATGGTTGCGATATTGCCGATGCCTCCTGCATGCTTGATATAGAATCCGGGGCAGATATTATGGGTAAACTTATACTGATTGAGGAAATTGGCCTTTGTTTCAGGATTATAGAATTTCCTCATGAGATATGTTCCGTAGTTGTTATATTTTACTGTAGGGTCATTTTTGTCATAAATAGAATCGTTCAGTCCGATGCTGATATAATTATTGAAAGTAGACTTGGCACGTTCTGCATCGCTGAAAACATGGTTGCTGATGGTATAGGTCATGTAGCTGTTGACACTTCCTTTGCCAGTACGAATCATATTCAGGGCTTCAGGATCAAAGTCAACATAATATGTCACACCCTCTTCATAAGGCTCAGACATTTCTCGGAGAGATACCTTCATAGGTGCCAGAGAGTCGCCGACAGAAGAGAGGATATATAACTCCAGCCAACAGGAGTCTGCCTCAACCTGCTTCCACTTTTCTATTGCGGGGTTATACTTTGCAGGATTGATATAGACGCTGTCGATGCCAGGGAACTGATAATTTCCCATGGTACGCATCTGGGTCATATAATTGCATGTAAGGTAGCAATCAGTCTCCAGGTCCTTTGCCTTGCCCAAATAACCGTTTCTGCTACGTGAGAACACGTTGACAGCTTTGACAGAGTTGGAGGTGATAGGATATGTTGCTGCCGTTTCAACAAATGTCTTCTCTAAGTCGGTAAGCGAGGTACCGATGGTGTCAGTATCCTCGGTACAGGAGCCTAACAGGAATATATATATAAAGATGTATAAGGGTATGAAACGCTGTATCATTGTTGGATGTTGTCCTATACTTTATTGTAAAAATCAGTATATTTCTTAATAATGTCTTCTTTTGCAACCTTCTTCAGTACCTTTACATTTGACTCTGAGAGATATTTTATCAGATTCTTGTTGTAGTTGTCAGAAGCCAGAATGATACCATTAGAGTTGTCGATGGCAGACTGTGCTGTCTTTATGGAATCTTTTTCAAAGAGGGTTGTGATGACTTTTGCACGATTCACTACGGGTTCGTCGGCATAGAGTTTCTTAAGCAAGTATGGAACCTGATGTGTTATGGTACCCTGGCAGTGTATGATATCAGGAACCCATCTCAACTTCTTTACTGTTTCAATGACTCCACGGGCAAAGAATTCAGCATGTATTCCACCTTTGGAATGTGTCTTCTTGATATTCTTCTTGCCATAAAGTTCCTCATTATCAATGAAATACACTTGTGCCTTTGAGCCAACGATACTTGCGACCTTAATGAGCAGTGGGAGGTCGAGGTCACCAATAGTGATATTGATACCAGAGAGGCGTATTACCTCATGTAGCTGTCCGCGTCGCTCATTGATGACTCCCCATCGCGGCATAAAGGTGCGGGTTTCAAATCCCGCATCCTGCATGCCACAAGAGTTTTCTTTACACATTACAGACATTGGCGTCTCTTCTACATAAGGCGCTATGTCCTGACTTATAAAAAGAATCTTTTTCATTAAAGGTTATTTTTTACATAGGTATGCAACCATGCTTCTTAGCCGGCAGATGCTGCTGCTTTGTCTGCAACTGTGCCAATGCACGGCAGATGCGGAAGCGTGTGTTACGAGGTTCGATGACATCATCAATATAACCATATTTCGCTGCCTGATAAGGATTAGCGAACAGATCAGAGTATTCTTTTTCTTTTTCAGCAAGGAATGCTTTAACGTCACCTCCTTCTTCCTTCACCTGCTTTGCTCCCTTTGCCTGAAGCACTGCAACAGCGCCAGCTGCACCCATCACAGCGATTTCTGCAGAAGGCCATGCAAAGTTGATGTCAGCCCGAAGCTGTTTACAACCCATTACGATGTGTGAACCGCCATAACTCTTTCTCAGGGTAATAGTAACCTTTGGCACTGTTGCCTCACCATAAGCATAGAGCAGTTTTGCACCATGAAGGATTACGGCATTGTATTCCTGACCTGTTCCTGGGAGGAAACCTGGTACATCGACAAGTGATACGATAGGAATGTTGAATGCGTCGCAGAAACGTACAAAGCGTGCACCCTTACGAGAAGCATTAACATCGAGCACTCCGGCGTAAGCAGAAGGCTGGTTGGCAACAATACCTACTGACTGACCGTTGAAGCGTGCAAAACCGATGATGATATTCTTTGCGAACTTAGGCTGTACCTCAAAGAACTCTCCATCGTCAGTGATGGCACTGATGACCTTATACATATCATATGCCTGGTTAGGATCTTCTGGAATAATCTCGTTCAGGGAGTCATCAAGACGATCAATAGGATCTGTACATTCTACACGAGGTGTCTCCTCCATATTATTGGAAGGAATGTATGACATGAGGGTCTTAATCATTTCTATACCCTCTTCTTCTGTCTGTGCAGTAAAGTGTGTAACGCCAGACTTTGAGCTGTGAACTGAAGCACCACCAAGATGTTCTGCATCAATGTCTTCACCGGTAACAGTCTTTACCACTGCAGGACCTGTGAGGAACATATATGATGTACCTTCCATCATCAGTGTGAAGTCGGTCAGTGCTGGAGAATAAACTGCACCACCGGCACAAGGACCATATATCATGGAAATCTGTGGTATGACACCAGAGGCAAGGATATTGCGCTCGAAAATCTCACCATATCCGGCAAGAGCATCAATACCTTCCTGAATACGTGCACCACCAGAGTCATTAATACCGATGACTGGAGCACCCATTGTCATAGCCATATCCATGACTTTGCAGATTTTCTCAGACATGGTCTTTGAGAGAGAACCACCATTCACAGTAAAGTCCTGTGCGAAAACATATACCAATCTGCCTTTGATGGTACCGGAACCTACTACGACGCCGTCTCCGAGGTATTGTTTCTTCTCCATACCGAAGTTGGTGCAACGGTGGAGTTTGAACATGTCATATTCTTCGAAAGATCCTTCGTCAAGAAGTAGTGCTATTCTTTCACGAGCAGTAAATTTGCCACGTGCATGCTGTTTCTCAATAGCCTTTTCACCGCCACCGAGACGTGCCTTTTCACGATTCTCGATGAGCTTCTTTATTTTATTTGCTTGTTCTGACATAGTTGACTTATGCTTTATATCTTATTTTATAAAAAAGCTTACTTCTTTGGTTCACAGAGTTCGGTCAGTATACCTGCTGTAAATTTAGGATGTAAGAAACCTATCATCATATTCTCAGCGCCTGGACGTGGAGCCTTGTCGATAAGACGTATTTCCTTTGACTCGCACTCAAGGAGAGCTTCCTGAACTCCGTCTTCAACAGCGAATGCTACGTGATGTACACCCTTGCCACCATTTGCAAGCCATTTTGCAACTGCTGACTCAGGAGATGTTGGCTCCAGAAGTTCCAGTTTTACTTCACCTACCTTCAGGAAGGCAGTCTTTACTTTCTGGTCAGCAACTTCTTCAACGGCATAACACTTAAGTCCGAGGACATTCTCAAAGTAAGGAAGTACTTTTTCGATACTCTCTACACCTATTCCCAGGTGGTCAATTCTTGAAATTTTCATTGTTGTATAATATTTTTAATCGTTTTTCTCTTATTGTATAAAAATTGTATTCTTATGACAGGAATCCCAACAGAGCACCTGCTGCTACTGCAGAACCTATGACGCCACCAACGTTTGGTCCCATGGCATGCATGAGGAGGAAGTTGTGACGGTCATATTCAAGTCCGAGATTGTTGGAAATACGAGCAGCCATAGGAACGGCACTCACACCAGCATTACCGATAAGTGGGTTGATTTGATTATCCTTTGACAGGAACAGGTTCATCAACTTCACGAAGAGTACGCCGCTGGCTGTTGCAATGATGAAAGCAAGAGCACCGAGGAAGAAAATCTTGATTGTATCCACTGTAAGGAATACACTGGCTTGTGTAGAGCAACCCACTGTGAGACCGAGAAGTATCACAATAGCATTGTTCAGAGCATTTGTTGCTGTCTTTGCCAGACGATCAGTCTTTCCGCTTTCCTTGAGAAGGTTACCGAAGAACAGCATACCCAACAGAGGGAGGCCGGAAGGTACGATGAAGGTTGTCAGCAACAGGCCGATAATAGGGAAGAGAATCTTCTCTGTCTGAGACACCTTACGACCTGGCTTCATCTTGATAACACGCTCTTTCTTAGTTGTCAGCAGACGCATAACAACAGGTTGCAATACAGGAACAAGTGCCATGTAAGAATAAGCACATACTGCTATAGCACCGAGGAAGCTTGGGCACAATTTGCTTGAAAGGAATATCGCGGTAGGACCATCTGCACCACCAATGATTGCGATAGATGCTGCCTGATTTGGCTCGAAACCTAATGCCAAAGCAATCATATAAGCTCCAAAGATACCAAACTGTGCTGCTGCACCGATAAGAATCAGTTTAGGATTACTGATAAGGGCAGAGAAGTCTGTCATTGCACCGATACCTAAGAAGATGAGTGGGGGATACCATCCCAATCTTACACCTTGATAGAATATATTCAAGACTGACCCTTCTTCATACAGTCCTACTTCCATTCCTGGAACAAATGGTATATTACCAATGATGATACCCATTCCTATAGGAACGAGAAGCAAGGGTTCAAAATTATGTTTTATGGCAAGCCATATAAACAGAGCACCTACTGCAATCATGAGTAAGTTCTCATATTGGCATTGCGCAACACCTGTGAGATTTAAGAATGTCTCAAGGTTGTTAACTATAAAATCACCTATACTCATAAATGTTCTGAATTATTAAGATGTTTAAGAGTTAGGCTATTGTTACGAGAACAGCACCTTCCATTACTGTTTCTCCCTCTTTAACCATTATACTTGTGATTGTTCCAGCATTCTCTGCTTCAATGTTGTTCTGCATCTTCATTGCTTCGAGCACACATACAGTATCACCGACAGCAACAGCATCACCTACTTTCACAGGAATAGTTGTGATGGTACCAGGCAGTGGAGAACATACCTTTGTACCTTCACCGGCCTGAACAACAGGCTTTGTCTCTTCTGCAGGTTTTGGTGCCGGACCTTCTACCTTAGCTGGTTGTGGCTTTGGAGCGATAGGCTTAGCAATTGTCTTACCAACAGAGATAGGTTGCTTCATCTCAACATCAAATTCAATACCATTAACGGTAACTTTTGCCAGGGTACCCTCTACTTCGAGGATTTCTACTTCGTAATCAACGCCCTGTATTGTATATTCATATTTTGCCATAATCTAATAAAGGAATAGTGTTTTTATATGTTATTAAAATGAGGTGTAGCCCATGAGGTGTTGTGCTCCTGAATTGTCAGAAAACCAGACTCTACATCGTGAACATCCTCCTGATATTGCATCAGGGCCATAGAGATGACTGCGATGTAAATCTCCTTGTCACGTCCTTTTGTCTCAAGACCATCCTGGAGGATGTTTTTGGTAATCTGACGTACTTCTTCAATCTTCTTACCTGTCTGGATGATAGGCTTGATAGGTTGAGCTTTGGCAATCTTCTTTTGACGGTCTGCGACGAAACCAAAGATTTTAAAGAATACAAACAATAACGCAAGGCACAAGAATACGACACCCATGCAAAGAATAGAGATTCCGAAACCATGAGGGTCATCTTGCTTCAATCTTGCCATTATGTCGGTATTCGCTCCTTCATAGGCGAGGGCATTGGTGACCATTGTCCCGCAAGCAAGTAATGTAAATAGATAACGTTTCATTATAGTGATTTATAAAAATATTATTTCTGATGCAATATTAGGAACAGCATATAAGAACTATCAGCTGTGCTGTAAATATTCTCAAGAACATTGATAATGGATAGACTGTAGAGTATCCTATGGATGGAGCATCCTTGGAACATGTGGCATTAGCAAAAGCCAGTGCTGGCGGATCGGTACATGCACCTGCCATCATACCCATTATTGTGAAATAGTTGAACTTGAAAATCTTTCTGGTGATAACACCAATGATAAGGAGTGGTATGATAGTAATCATGAAACCGCATCCTACATAGAGTAATCCGTCGCCATCCACCACTGTTTTTACGAAGTCGGCTCCAGCTTTGATACCTACGGAAGATAGGAACAGAACAAGTCCTATTTCTCGAAGCATCAAATTTGCTGATGTGGTAGTGTATGTTACCAGTTTTGCTTTGTAACCATAGCGACCTATCAGAATGGCAATAATCAGCGGCCCTCCTGCAAGACCCAGTTTCAATGGAACAGGAATACCAGGAACGGCAAAAGGCATACTACCAAAGATAAGACCTATGATGATACCAATAAAGATAGTTGCTATATTTGGAGTGTCAAGGCGTTTCTCCATGTTTCCCAGTACTGATGATACACGTCCTACGCTGACCTTATCACCAACAACCATCACCTTGTCACCAACCTGAAGAGGAAGATCAGGGCGAGCAAAAATTTCCATTCCCTGACGGGTTACTCTGGTGACGTTAACACCGTATACGCTTGAGAAATGCAGTTTGGCTGGTGTCTTACCGTTAATCTCCGGTCTTGTGATGACAATACGGCGAGATATCATTTGCTTTGTTTTTTCCTGCTCAGCAAATTCTGGTACGACAGTCTCTCTACCGATGAATGCCTGTACAGCAGTAGCGTCTGCTTCCGGACAAACGATAAATATCTTATCTTCAAGTTCAAGGGTAGTGCTGCTCTTTGGAATAATCAGTTCTCCATTGCGTAATATTCTTGAGCAGATGAAGTCACGTTTCAAGAAGTCATGAATCTCAAGAATTGTATGCCCTGCGAGGAATTCATTCTTTACGATAAGGTGCATCATGTGTGGCTTGGATGTTGCATCATCTTCCTTGGAATTCAATGCATCCTCTTCGTCTTGAAGTTTTACACGGCAGATATACCTGATAGCAATTGTTGCTCCTATTATGCCTATAACACCAAGAGGGTAAGCACAGGCATAGCCGTTAGCTATGGCAGGGGTATTGGCTCCCATGATACTTGTGAGTGCCTCCTGTGCAGCACCAAGACCTGGTGTGTTAGTGACAGCACCGTATAAAGTACCAATCATCATTGGGAGATTACGTGGGTCACTTGTATCAAAGAATATGTAATAGCAAGCGAACATCACGATAATGTTCAATAGAATGATGGCTACAGCCATAAGGTTAAGTTTAATGCCACCCTCTTTAAAACTGGAGAAGAAGCCGGGACCTACCTGAAGACCTATCATAAATACAAACAGTATCAAGCCGAAATCCTGAACAAAATTCAGAGTTGGTAAAGGAGCAGTGAGCCCAAAATGTCCGGCAAGGATTCCAGCAAACAAAACGAAGGTGACACCAAGTGAAATGCCACCAATTTTAATCTTACCCAGATATACGCCAACAGCAATAACAAGAGCGTACAGCAGAGCAATGTGTGCAATGCTTTCAGTGTTTGTAAATAGATTAATTAGCCAATCCATATCTATTTAGGTGTTTTCTTAAAATTAACGCGTGCAAAGGTACAAAAAAATAGTCAATAAACAAAGATAACGGATAAAAGTTTTTGCATTTTATATTTTTTTTGTACTTTTGCTCCCATTATGAGAAACGTACTTTACATATCGTGCTTTTTATTATACTCAATATATACTTTGGCCAAGGTAAGCGTTGATTCCAACGGCTATCGTGTTTATGACCTTTCTGGCAACTGGAGTTTCCAAGTTGACAGGAATGACGTTGGAGAAAAGGAGAAATGGTATGAGCCAAACTGTCAGTATAATGACAAGATACAGCTTCCAGGATCTATGCCTGAACGTTTTAAGGGTGATGATGTTACTGTCAATACCCAGTGGGTCGGTGGCTTGTACGACTCTTCATACTACCGTAATCCTTATATGGAGAAATATCGTATTGCTGGTAATGTGAAGGTGCCGTTTTTCCTTACTCCCGTAAAGCATTATGTTGGCAAGGCCTGGTATAAGCACACCCTAAGATGTGATAAAGGGTGGACTTCCGATGATGCTGTCCTATACCTTGAGCGTCCTCATATCGCTACAAAAGTGTGGGTGAACGGACAACTCGTAGGAGAGAAGAATTCTTTGTCTGAGCCACATGTTTATAATATTCCGCTGAGTAAGGATATTGATGAATATACTATAGTGATATGTGTTGATAATCGTTTGGAGGCGGCAAATGTAGGTAAGGATTCACATTCTGTTTCAGACCAGACTCAGGGTGATTGGAATGGTATTGTCGGAAAGATAGAATTGAGAGAATACAATCCAATCAGTTCTGTTGCAGTTTATCCGGATGTTGATAAAAAAGAGGCAAAGGTAAAGATAAAATTTGCCAAGAAAATTACAGGTACTTTATTGTTAGAGGCAGAGTCATTTAATACGGACAAACACCATATTGTAAAATCTGTTCCAGTGAATGTGAGAGACGCTGAAACTCAAGAGGTTATACTTCCGGTTGGAGATGATATGCTTCTATGGGATGAGCATACTCCACAATTATATCGTCTGACAACAAAATTGACACAAAAAGATAATGTTCGCACACATGAGACATATTTCGGAATGAGGAAGATAGAAATTCGTGGAAAGATGTTTTATGTTAATGGTAAGGAAATCCAGCTTCGCGGAACTGTAGAGAACTGTGATTTTCCCAATACGGGCTATCCTCCAACAGACCTGAAGTCATGGATTGATTTCTACGAAAAATGCAAGTTGTGGGGACTGAATCATGTGCGTTTCCATACCTATTGTCCTCCTGAGGCTGCTTTCTTAGCAGCTGATATGACAGGAATGTATATTCAGCCGGAAGGACCATCCTGGCCTAATCATGGTGTGAAATTGGGTAGGGGGGAGTTTATAGATAAATACCTTTATGATGAGGCCATCCGCATCTGCGACACTTATGGCAATCACCCTTCTTTTACATTCTTTGCCTTCGGTAATGAGCCGGCAGGAAACTGGGTAAAATGGTCCACGGAAAAGACTGCCATGATAAAGCAGTATGACACCCGTCATCTGTATTGTGGCTTCAGTGTCGGTGGTGGCTGGGCTTGGCAACCTGGATCGGAATTTGCTGTCAAAGCTGGTGCCAGAGGACTGGATGAATGGAATCGCTCCAGGCCTGAATCTATGAAGGATTTCTCAGAGAAGATAAATACATACAATGGAAAGGATATGCCGGGAACACCAATTACTATGCCTTTTGTGAGCCATGAAACCGGTCAGTGGTGTGCTTTCCCGAACTTTGATGAAATACCCAAGTACACAGGCGTAAATCGTGCAAAGAATTTTGAAATTTTCCGAGATATTCTTACAGAGAATAATATGGGAGCTATGGCAAAGAAATTTCTCCTTGCATCAGGAAAGCTACAAGCTCTGTGTTATAAATATGAGATAGAACGTACATTACGCACTCCAGGATATGCAGGATTCCAATTGCTGTCGCTGAATGACTATAGTGGACAGGGCACGGCATTAGTGGGACTTACAGATGTGTTCCTTGATCCTAAAGGATATATTACAGATAGCGAATTTAAAGAGTTCTGCTCTGATGTGGTACCTCTGGCCAGATTCCCTAAATTTACATATACTCCAGAAGAAAATTTTGATGCAGATATAATGCTGAATAATTTTTCGGGGAATGAACTGAATGGTAACTTATATTGGACCGTCACGTCTTCTGACAATTCATTTATTCAAAAAGGGAAATGGGAAAATCTCAGTTGTCCTATAGGTCTGAATAATTCAGTAGGACATGTTTCTGTTTCGCTTAATGATATATCAAAGCCTACAAAATTGACACTCTCTGTTTATAATGCCGATATGAAGGCAGGAAATCACTGGGATTTCTGGGTGTACCCTCAAATTCCTGCTACAGAGAAATTGGGAAAGAATTTCCTCATTACAGACACCCTCGACAAGAAAGCCCTAAAGGTTCTTGAGAAGGGCGGCAAGGTTTTGCTGTGTGCAGCAGGAAAGGTTTCATATGGTCGTGAGGTGAAACAGTACTTTACCCCAGTATTCTGGAATACATCATGGTTTAAGATGCGTCCTCCTCATACCACAGGCGTATATATAAATAATGAGCATCCGATATTCCGCAATTTCCCTACCGACGACCATAGCGACCTGCAGTGGTGGGAACTGCTCAACAAGGCGCAGGTGATGCAGTTTACGGATTTCCCTGCCGATTTCCAGCCTCTGGTGCAGAGCATCGACACATGGTTCGTGAGCCGTAAGATTGGTATGCTCTTCGAGTGTAACATCGGCAAGGGCCGCCTGGTGATGACCACGATGGACATCACCAACAACCTCGACTCACGCATCGTGGCACGCCAGATGAGAGAGTCGATAATCAACTACATGCAGTCAGAGGATTTCCGTCCGCAGTGGAGTCTCGACGCACAACTGATAAAAGATCTTTTTGTAAAAGTAGCAGGAGAGGTGAATATGTACACCAACGATTCTCCTGATGAACTCAAACCAAAACTTAAGTAATTATGGCAACAAGAACAAAAAAGAATGTAAAAGATAGTAATGCAAATGCAGAGGTAAAGACAGAGGCTGCTGAGGTAGTTGCTGAGGCAAAGCCTAAGAGGACCATACGCAGGAAGCCGGTGAAGAAACAGCAGCTACAGGCGCAGGCATCTGAGGCGCAGCCTAAGCAGAAGCCAGAAGTAGAGGTGCAGATTATTCCTGAACCGCTGCCGCTGCCTAACATCACTATACACAACATCATAGAACTGCAGCAGGCTCCGATGCGTGCCATCATCCTCAGCGATGCGCAGATACAGCTGCTCTCGATGGATGAAATCATAAAGCGTCATAAGTTCTTGCAGGAGACCCTTGCAAATGTTCTCGACTATGATGTTGTCATCTCCGACACTAATGTATGGCTGGAGCTGCTTTTCGGCAAAGCGCCGTCCGGACAGACTGCTGCCGGTGGCGATGCAAAGCCTGCAGCGCAGCCTCAGAGACTGCTGTATGAACGCCAGCTGGAATTTATCTCAAAGATGTGTGCCTATCGTGGCGGACGTTTTATGATGATGTCCGAGACCTATGAGGAGATAGACCGCTTTGCCTGCCTCCTTGACCCTCAGAACTATAAGGATGCAGATTTCTCTGACAATAGCGTCTGCCTCAATGCTGCGGCTCGCCTGGCAAAGCGTCTCATCCTGCAGCAGCAGCGTGAAAATCGCCTGCGCATCGACGGCATCGGAGCAGAGTCGCATCATGCCTCTTTTGCCGACCCCGCTATCGTACGCAGGGTGACAGAACTCTTTGCCGAGGGCAAGAAGGTGTTGCTGCTCACCAACGATGCTTCCGTCGCAATACGCACTATGGGCGTGTGTGACGACCTGCAGCGCTATAACAATATCTCCGACGAGGAATGGAACAAGCATTATGTTCCACTTCGTCCGATGGTCTTCATGTTTGAGGATTTGCGCCTGCTGGAGAGCTATACCCGTCAGTACCACTTCATTCAGATGGCATCCGGCCAGCCTTGGATGTGTGACGTTGAGCCTGCGATGCATCGTGAGGAGGTGACACCATTGACAATGTGCGACGACGCCTTCGTTCCGGGTGACAAGCGCAAAACGGACAACCTCTTCCCCGAGCGTCTGTTCCAGAGTAGGGTAGTAGCAGACCCACCTGCTGTTAAGGAAGCCTCAGCCCACAAGAATACTCCCAAGCCCGAACAAAAGCCAAGACCCAAGCGGCACAGACCGCAGAAAACAAATTAAAAAGTCTTCCCTCGCTGCGGGGGAGTTGTTAGTTGTTAGTTATTAGAGACAGCAATCCCTGACAGGAGTTAAACCCTGCCAGGGATTGTCAGTTATATGCCGGAAGGCTAATTGTGAATTATGAACTTTCCGGAAGGCTAATTGTTAATTGTTAATTGTTAATTGTTAATTATTAATTATTAATCAGCCTTCCTCAACTTCGCTGCTACCTCCGGAGCCGCCACCGCCCGTGCCTGGGTCAGAAGGAGTGTCAGGATTCGTCGGCGTTGTAGTACCAGGATTCTCTGGGTCAGTAGTCGTGCCAGGATTATCCGGAGTAGTCGGTGTGGTAGTGCCGGTTCCTGTTCCTGCGCCTGCTGCTGTGGCGTTGGTGAAGACGTATTGTGAATAGTAGTTGATGTCGGAATTGATGATGCGGATTATTTCGTCATAAGGTGATGACTGTCCGTTGAATTCCGTGATGGCGAAAGCATTCAGCACGAGTACCACGTCCTCGTATGCAGCGTCTGTAGCAGCGCGGGCCTTGGCCATGACATTGCTCTCCTGTGTGGAGCGGTCGGTCTGACGCTGCTTCATCAGGTTGATGACCTGCTGGTTTTGCTGCTCCAAGAGGGTTACGGTGGCTGTGAGGTTGAGGGTTGCGATGTCTGTTGCGAGGCTGCCGCCCTTGAGGTCTTGAATCAGCTGTGCAATCTTCTCGTTCTCGTCCTCATATTTGTCGCTGATGCTCACCTTGTGGTAGGTCACGCGCTCTATCACGCGCTCTGCTGCCTGCTGCTGCTCAGGGGTGCCAAGGCGCTTTTGGAAATCCAGCATAGAGTTCATGCCCGAGAAGGTGTTGTCGCGAGCCTTGTCGGCTTCCTCTATTGGGGCGGTAAGGTCGCTCTTGGTGATTACGAGGTACGCCTGGTCTTCGTTACCGACAGTGCTCTGCAAGACGTTGATTACGTTCGCCAGCCTTACGGGAGTGTTGGCGATTTGGAGCACACGCTCAAGAAATCTCTTCATCCATGAAAGGTGGCGGATGTGTTTCTGACGAGCAATTAAACTGAAAATCGGATAAATTTGGGTGTAATTCATAAATCCTAATTTTTTTTAGTTAGACATATTATATAATAGAAAATCAAAAACAGACTTTGTAGTCGTTACAAACTGCTGCCAAGGGTCTCGGGAAGACTTTGTAGTCGTTACAAAACGCTGCCAAGGGTCTTGGGAAGACTTTGTCGCCGCGTCAAATTGCCGCCGAGGGTCTTGGGAAGACTTTGTAGTCGCGTCAAACTGCCGCCGAGGGTAGGTTTTACGAGTGCAAATATATGAAATTATACGGAAACATGAAACATTTCCCGAAATACTTTCGTCTTTTTTAACACTCTGGCCACTCCGAGGGGCACAAAAAAAAACAGGAACCGCATCGTGTTTGCAGTTCCTGTATATATATTCTTTAAGCTATTAAGCTCCCTCCCTAACTGGGGTTTCTGTCCCCCGCGAAACGGGGGAACCGAAGGGGGGCAAAGACCATTGAGGGCTGGGGAGGGACCTTGGAGCCTACGCACTAACCTCTATGCTGAGGGTGGTGGAGCAGGCGATGTCCAGTCCTTTAAATATAAGGTGGTCATCAACTGTGATATCATGCTCACAATATGGCATGATGGTTTTTGCCATACCACCGGTGGCTATCAGCTTCGGAGACTTGTATGCCTCGGTGTCGGGCAGCTCCGAGATAATTTTTTCTATTATTCCGTCAATCATGGCAGCAGTGCCATATACTATGCCGCTGAGCATATTGTCAAGGGTATTCTTGCCAATGACATCGTTTGGATGCTCTATGGTGATGGAAGGCAGTTGCGATGCTCTGTTGCTAAGGGCAGCAAGAGATGTCTTCGTGCCTGGAATTATCATACCTCCGAGGAAACGTCTGTTCTCATCAATAACGCTGATGGTAGTAGCCGTTCCCATGTCGATGATGATAGCAGGAGTACCATAATGGCATATAGCACCTATCGCATCGGCCAGCCTGTCTTTTCCCACCTGTGACGGAGACTCCACGTCAAAGGTCATAAAACGCTTGGCATGTTCTATGGAGAAGAACAGCGGCGTTACTCCCGTGAGGTCTGAGATGGCCTGCGCTATGTCGTCGTTGACCTCTGGGACAACAGACGAAATAAACACCCTTGATATCTGTGAGAAATCAATTTTATATTTCTTTGAACCCGTATAAAGCTCATGACGATAGTAGGCCATGGTCTGGTCTTTCAGGGTTTTATAGCGCCATGTCTTGAAGATTGCGCCGCTGTCGTCTGTTACGGCAACAACAACGGTAGAGTTGCCGATGTCTATTAGCAAATGCATGAGTCAAGAATTTTGTCAGCAGTCTCTTCCTTGCTGCACAGAGGCAGCTCGGTTACTGCTGTTGGGGTGATAATGGTTATTTCGTTGGTGTCACACTGGAAGCCGCTTCTGCCTGTAGAGATAGTGTTGGCACATATGATATCAGCATTTTTCTTGAGCAATTTCTTTCGTGAGTTTTCTATGAGATTTTCTGTTTCCATAGAAAAACCTACAAGTAACTGATTTTCCTTTTTGTGAGTACCGAGGAATGCGAGGATGTCATTTGTGCGCTTTAACGTCAGCTGTGTTCCTTCTTCTTCGTTGCCTTTCTTTATCTTCTGGTCTTTATATTCAGCAGGGGTGTAGTCAGCTACAGCAGCACATGCTATGATGATGTCGAAATAGTCGTAGTGGGTTGTCACTACGTTGTACATATCCTCTGCCGAGGTGACATTGACGAGGTGTACTCCCATGTAAGGCTCTATGGCCACAGGTCCTGAAATCAATGAAACTTCTGCTCCACGCAGAGCTGCCATCTTGGCTAGGGCATATCCCATTTTTCCTGAAGAATGGTTGGTGATATACCTTACCGGATCGATGGCCTCCTGGGTCGGTCCTGCAGTAATGAGGATTTTCTTTCCTGCAAAATCTTTTTCCTTTGCTACCTGCAACATGATGTGTTGCATAAGGATCTCCTCAGAAGGCATCTTGCCGCTGCCGATGTCGCCACATGCCAATCGTCCTGAAACAGGTGGGATGATGGTGTAGCCATAGTTCTCCAACTTTTTGATATTGTCCTGTAATATGGGATTTTCCCACATACCTGTGTTCATCGCAGGAGAGATTACAACAGGAGCCTTAGTAGCCATCACTGTCGTTGTCAGCATATCGTCACATATTCCTCCTGCTATCTTGCCTATTACGTTTGCTGTGCAGGGAGCAATGAGAATGAGGTCTGCTGCCTTTGCCAGTGATACATGCTTTACATCAAAAGAGAAATTCCTGTCAAAGGTATCAACGATGCATTTGTTGTTTGTTAGCGTTTCAAAGGTCATAGGAGTTATAAACTGACAGGCATTTTCAGTCATGATGACATGAACGTTAGCATGCTGTTTTACCAGCATAGATGCCAGGTTGGCAATCTTATAAGCTGCGATGCTTCCTGTAACTCCCAATACTATGGTTTTTCCTGCTAACATAATAATCCGTGCTTCTCGTAATTTGCTTTTCTTGTAATGGTATTTTTCTCGTCCACAAAAATTACTGTCGGCTTATGACCCTTTGCTTCTTCGGGAGTCATATTGGCGTACGCCATGATGATAATCTTATCACCAGGATTTACCAGCTGTGCAGCAGCACCATTAAGGCATATTATTCCAGAACCTGCTTCTCCGGCAATTGCGTATGTCTCAAGGCGGTTACCGTTTGTGATGTCTGCAATCTCGACCTTTTCGTATTCCAGAATTCCTGATTCGCGGAGCAGGTCTGAATCGATTGTGATACTGCCGACATAGTTGAGGTCAGCCTGTGTAACAGTAGCCCTGTGTATCTTTGACTTCAATAGTATTATTTGCATATGAAGTTATCTATGAGTCTTGTTTTACCAATATAAACAGCTATGGCAACGAGTGTCTCACCATTAATGGTGTCCACACGTTGTATGTTCTCAAAATCAACGACTTCTACATAGTCTATGCGTGCCAGTGGCTCTGTCTTTATGTTTGCCGTTATGATGTCGATTACTTTCTTTGCAGATTTCTCACCCTCTTCGATAGCCTTCTTTCCCAGTTTCAGACTCTGTGAGAGTATCAACGCAGCTTTACGCTCTTCTGTTGAGAGGTAAGTGTTGCGGCTTGACTTTGCCAGACCGTCCTCTTCGCGGATTATAGGGCATGCAACAATCTCGATAGGGAAGTTGAGGTCTCTTGCAAAGCGTCTTATTGTAGCCAACTGCTGAGCATCTTTCTGACCAAAGTAAGCACGGTCAGGACATACTATGTTGAAGAGCTTTCCTACTACAGTGCAGACACCTCTGAAGTGTATAGGACGCACAGCTCCGCAGAGCAGTTCTGTTGTCTCTGTAGTGTCAATGAAAGAAGTGAAATGTCCTGGATACATCTCGCTTGGTTCTGGGTTGAAGATAAGGTCTCCGCCTGCTTCGCTAACCTTCTCCATATCGCGGTTGATGTCGCGTGGATAGGTAGCCAAATCCTCATTAGGGCCAAACTGTATAGGGTTAACGAAAACAGACACCACAGTGCGGTCGTTTTGTTCTACAGATTTCTTTATCAGGCTCTGGTGACCTTCATGCAGATATCCCATAGTAGGTACAAGTCCTACGCTGAGTCCTTCTTTTCTCCATGAAGACACAATCTCTCTAACTTCTGCTATGGTATGTACAAGTTGCATATCTGGTGTTTAGTGAAATGTATGTTCTTTATCTGGGAAAGTATGGTTCGCAACTTCCTCCTTGTATTGCTTGAATGCCTCCAGCAGGGTGTCATGAACATTGGCATACTGCTTCACGAACTTTGGTACGAAGCCGTTACTATAGCCAGCCATATCCTGCCAAACCAATACCTGTGCATCGCACTTGTTGCCAGCACCGATTCCGATGGTTATGGCATCTGTAGATTCTGTTATCTGTGCTGCTATTGATTCTGGCACACACTCCAGCGTTATAGCAAAGGCACCAGCCTCTACAACTGCTTTGGCATCATCAAGAATCTTCTGTGCAGATTTTTCTGTCTTTCCCTGAACCTTAAAACCTCCTAGGGTGTTGAAACTCTGTGGAGTCATTCCTATGTGTGCTACAACAGGTATTCCGGCTTCTGTGATAGCCTTTATTCTGTCTGCATATTCCACACCACCTTCCAGCTTTACAGCCTGGCAGTTGGTCTCGCTTATTATGCGTCCGGCATTGATGACAGCATCCCTTACAGATGTCTGGTATGACATAAACGGCATGTCAACCATAACGAAAGTATTTTGTGCGCCACGACAAACGGCTTTGCCATGATGTATCATGTCTTCCACAGTAACGGCAAGGGTGTTGTCATATCCCATTATGACATTTCCCAAAGAGTCGCCCACAAGTATCATATCGACACCAGCTTCATCTATCGTCTTTGCTGTGAGATAGTCATAGCAGGTAAGGACACTGAGGCCTCTCTTACCCTTGAGACTTAGAAAATCAAATATATTTTTTTTCATACAGGGTGCAAAGGTACTATTTTTTGAGGAGTAAAAACTTATATATAAGTTAAAAGAAGTTAAATATCGGGGTTTGGGTATAAAATAGCGGAAAAATAATCAAAATATTTAAGGTACTTTGTACCTTTGACGCCATGAATGTTGTAATTCTCGGTTCAGGAAATCTCGGCACCCAGTTGCGTTACGCCCTTTTGGATGCAGGTCATGAGATACTTCAGGTGTGGCATCGCAATGAGAAGATTGTTGCTGGTGCAGATGTCTATATCATCTGTGTAAAGGATGATGCTATCAACATAGTTTTCAATCAGATAGAGCAGAGTGGGGTATTGCAGAAAACGCCTTCTCCCATAGTGGTTCATACTGCCGGCAGTGTGCCAATGGGTAGTCTGTCTGGAGTGCTTTATCCTATGCAGTCTTTCTCAAAAGATAAGAGGGTTGATTTCTCTGAGATTCCTATCTTTATAGAGGCTTCCAACGCTGATGCAAAGAAGGTTATCGAGGAGCTCGCCAATAGCATTTCCAAGTATGTCACAGAGGCTGATTCCGAAACCCGCAAAAAGCTGCATCTTGCTGCTGTTTTTGCTTCCAATTTGTCAAATCACTGCTATCGTCTTGCAGAGAAACTTGTAGAGAAGGAAGGGCTTGATTTCAAGCTCTTTGGCCCCCTGATTCGTGAGACAGCATCCAAGGCCTGCATCATGTCTCCGAAGGATGCCCAGACAGGTCCTATGAGGCGTGGCGACAAGGAAGTAATAAAAAAACAGATGGCCATGATTGATGACCATCTGACACGTGAAATATATCGTCTTTTTGCTGAGTCTATTAGCAGGGATTATTAGTTCTTGCGCTTTGCCACACGTTCCATTGTGATGTGCTTGAACTTATTCATTGCTTTATGCACCTGATACACTTTCATTGGTGATATCACCTTGCAGAATTTTGCGTGATATTCTATTTCTATTTTCTTTATCTGCAAATCCAGGTCGTCAACGTCCTTTAACAACTTTGTTGCTTCTTTGTCATTTTGTGGCTTTGCCTGGGCACATTGACGATATTGTCTAAAGAGAGTTCTCTGCTTCTGCAACATCTCCCTGAATACAGGCATTAGTGCTGCAGCCTCCTGCTGTGTCAGCTGTGCCTCTTTCACTATGAAAGCCTCCTGGGCGCGTGCAAACTGCTCAGGATTGAATTTATGTTCTTTGTCTGGACGGTCATTATGCTTTGGTGGCTGTGCATTCACAGTAAGTGTTGTGAGCATCAGCGCCAATATAAAGAAAAATTGTTTTATATTCATTAAAGTGGGTATTTATAAAAATTTTAGTTTTCTGATAAGTATTTGTATATATCATCCTCGTCAACCATAGCATAGTCGATGTAGTCATTTACATATTCCTCGCCGTATGTTTCAGGGGTTGTTGTCATTTCAGTCTTTGCTTCAACATTGGCAAGTTTTTTGTCCTGCTGATACAGGCGTATTGTTACGCTGCTGATGAGAGCACCGGCAATAGCTGCTGCAACAGCAATTTTAACTCTGGTATTGAGAGATATGATTTTTGCTGACTTTTTCTTCTCCTCTTGTTTCGGAGCCTCTGGAATGTTAGCCATAATACGGTCTGCAAGGGTATCGAAATATCCTTCTGGAACCTTGTATTGGCCTTTGTCCGTGAATTTGTCAAGATTTACGTTCATCATCCTTTATACTTCTTTAATATGTTAGTTATATCATATTGACGTCATGCGTTGCGAAAGGTTTAATTTTATTTTTTCTACTGCATGATGATAGTTGGCCTTCAGGCCTCCTTCCGAGGTTCCCAGTATCTCCGAAATTTCCTTGTACGACATATCGTCAAAGTATTTCATGCAGAATACAGTTCTCTGTGCTTCAGGCAGTGTGTCGATGATGTCTCTCAATACCTTGTCCAGTTCGTCACCATCAAAATATATGTCCGAGAAACCAGCCAGTGAGACATCTCCGGAGGTGTGATCTGTTATGACAGAGTCGTCTGTGAGGTTGTCCTTGTGCTTCTTTTCACGTCTCAGGAAGTCGAGAGCTTCATTTACTGCAACACGATGCATCCAGGTCGATAGCTTTGAGTCGCCACGAAAATCGTCAATCTTGTTCCATAGCTTAATAAACGTGTTCTGCACCACATCGTCTGCATCCTCGTGGGTGCCGACAATATGACGCACAATCCAATAAACCTTCTCGCTATATTGATTTACGATTTGGGTGAACGCTCTATGTCGCGTTTCAGTATTGCGCAGAGCTTGTAGGAGCGCCTGCTCATCCATAGAATTTATCTTTGAATGCTTATCTTCTTTGAGATGTTACCTACCTTAACTGGGTAGATACCCTTTGGAAGATTGGTGAGGTCGAAATATTTCAGGTTGCTGTCAATCTTTGCTACCAAAATCTCGACACCAATGAGATTGTAGATGTGCAGTACCTTGCCCTGAGCGCCAGATACTGCCAACGTGCTGCCCGTTAGTTCTATCTTAATAGGTTGCTCTATCTCACTGAGTTCTATGCGTGCAGAAGCGGTGTTCTGCATACATGGCATAAATGTAAGCGCCATCACCAGTGATAATATCGTGAGTATCTGCTTTGTCATAATATTTGCTTTTCTGCTGCAAAGGTATAAAAAAACATGCTAACATGTTGTACGGTTTTTGCAGAATATTGTGTTTTTAGGAAAATTTAACACAAAAACGCCAGTTAGATTGTCTCCAACTGGCGCTTCTATATATTAAGGTATGTGTAAAAAGTCTTAATTCTCCAACTTGTTGAAGTCCTCGAAGCTAATCTTTTTCTCTTCAAGGGTAACAACCTCTTTCAGAGCCTTCATCAGCTTGCGGTCAGCAGCTTGGTTAACGAGTTGGTCAACCTGCTCTGGCTTCTTCAGCATTTCCTCAGCATAGTTGTCGATGTACTCCTCTGGGATGTTTGACATACCATACTGTGCAAACTGCATGCGAGTCATCTCTTTGGCAACTTCCTTAACGTCAGCATCCTCAATCTTTACCTCGCACTGCTCAAGGAGCTGGTTCTTAGCCAAGTGCCAAGTGAGTTCCTTCAGGCTTGCCTCATAGTTCTTCTCAACATAGTCCATATCCTTGTCCTTGTTGTTGGCAAGCATGATGCGCTTCATGATAGAGTCAGCATACTCAACCTTACCAAGCTTCTTCTCAATATAAGCACGAACGTCTGCAAGGAATCTGTATTCAGCATTCATGGCAAGCTGCTCCTTCAGGTTAGCCTCAATCTTTTCCTTGAATTCTTTCTCGCTCTTTACATTGCCCTCGCCAAAAGTCTGGTCGAAGAGTTCCTGATCTATAGCGTGCTTTACATAGCGGGTAATTTCTGTAACCTGATAAGAGAAATCAGCCTCGATGTCCTTAGCCTCTTCTTTTGTGATTTTCAGGAGGGAAGAAATCTCTATTTCAGACTCGAAAGCCTTCTTTGGGTTGAAAGAGATGATATCGCCAGCCTTGCACTTTGCAAAAAGCTTCTTCTGCTTTTCATCCTTCATATATCCAGGTAGCATTACAGCGTCAGCAACCTCTATGCCACCTTCCTTTGTAGAACCGTCAGCATTGAGCTCGCGAAGGTCACCCTTCAGCATGTCGCCTTCCTTGTAGTCGTCAACCTTCTCATACTTACCGCCACGAGAAGCGTATGCGTCAATCTGGTCGTTAACCATCTTCTCGTCAACCTGAATGTCATAGTATGTTATCTTGTTGCGCTTTGATAACTTTACGTCCATCTCTGGAGCAACAGCGATATCGAACTTCAGGGTATAAGGAGCTGGCTGGTCGAGATCTACAGGAGCCTCACCCTCATGTGGCATTGGCTCACCCAGCATATTAATCTTCTCCTCACGGATATATTCGTAGATTTTGTTACCAACGAGTTTGTTGATAACGTCAACCTTTACTGATGGCTCAACCTGCTTCTTGATGAGACCCATTGGAGCCATACCAGGACGGAATCCAGGAATGTTTGCACGTTTGCGATAGTCGTTCAGCTGTTTCTTTACATCTGCCTGATAGTCAGCCTCCTCTATAACGATAGTAAGTACGCCGCTAATCTTCTCTGTGTTATCAAATGAAATGTTCATAATTTTATGATTGTAATATATATATTATTTTCACAAATTGGCTGCAAAGGTACGAATAAGTGAGCAAAATACCAAACAAAAATAAGATTTTTTTTGTTTTAGTAGGCAAAACTTAATGTAAATTAAGTGAAGTTTGTTATCTTTGCACGCATATTGATGAAAACCATGTGGATGATTATATTCCTATTACTGCCTCTGTTGGGCATCGCCTATATTGCCTGGCATGTATGGTGTCTGTTGCCATGTGCGTGGTGGTGGAGAGTGTCAGCCATAGCATTATTGGCAGGCTCATTCCTGACCATGATGTTTGGCATGCGAGGGCTCTATGACAGTATGCCGCTCCCTGTTGGCACAGCTCTTTATGAGATAGGTACGTCAAGTATCTTTGTTATGATGTATCTGGTCATACTGTTTCTGGTTCTCGACCTCGCACGACTGTGCCATCTCATTCCACGCACCTTTTTGTATAACAACTGGTACACCGTTCTTGGCATCACCATCCTGATGGTAGGCGTCTTTGTCTATGGCAATCTGCACTATCAGCATAAATATCGTCAGGAACTGACGCTGACCTCTAACCGTCCTTTGACACGTCCCCTGAAACTGGTTATGGTCAGCGACCTGCACATTGGCTATCACAATCCTCGTAAGGAACTCCATCGCTGGGTTGATATGATAAATGCAGAGAAACCAGACCTGATACTTATTGCCGGCGATATCATCGATATGAGCATGCGCCCCCTGAAAGAAGAACGGATGCATGAGGAGTTCCAACGGCTCTCGGCTCCAGTATATGCCTGCTTAGGCAACCACGAATACTATAGTGGTGAACCTGGTGCTCAGCAGTTCTATCGTGATGCAGGCATCCACCTGTTGCGAGATGATGTCGTCACCATTGGCGACCTGTGTATCATTGGGCGCGACGACCGTACCAATCATCATCGCAAATCACTTGGCAAGATAGTGAACGAAAACAAATCGCTCATTTCCAATTCCTCATATACCATACTGTTAGACCATCAGCCCTATCATCTGGAACAAGCCGAGCGACAGCATATCGATTTCCAGTTCAGTGGTCACACCCATCATGGTCAGATATGGCCCATTTCGTGGATTACGGAAAGCATCTATGAGTGTGCCTTTGGAAGTCATCAGCGTGGCAACACCCGCTATTACATCAGTAGCGGATTAGGCATCTGGGGTGGCAAGTTCCGCATCGGCACCCGCTCAGAGTACATAGTGGCAGAGGTGAGAGGTAAGAGGTAAGATTTTTGAAAAATATTACAATTTTCTTTGTTAGTTTGAAAAATAGTTGTAATTTTGCACTCAGAACATGTAATAGCACTCGAAATATTATGTATGGTGTCAAAGAAATGTCAGAATATATAGTGCTACTTATTGCAGCCTTCGCCAGTCACTACTCAATGACTGATGCTGAAGCTTATCGCTATTTGAACCATTATGGTGCTATAAAGGTAGCGCATGATTATTATGATGTGATGCATACCCAATCCTTTGATGATATGGTGCAGAGTATGGCTACCTATTGCCAAAGAAAAGGAGGTAATCTGTGATACAATTATATCATGGTTCAACAGTAGAGATAGACCATATAGATCTCTTGAAGTCACGTCCGAACAAAGATTTTGGGCGTGGGTTCTACTTGTCTGAAGATCGTGAGCAGGCTTGGCGAATGGGCAAGTTCAAAGCACTTACAGAAGGTGGCACTCCTGTAATGAATACATATCTTTTTGATGAAATCGTGCTTACTTCAGGTGAACTGCGCGTACTTACCTTCAGTGGCTATTCACGTGAATGGGCGGATTTTATATTCCTTAATCGTAATAGCAAAACAGACCTTCCTGTTCATGATTATGATATCGTCTATGGTCCTATAGCCAATGATCGTGTTGGTGTTCAGATTGGAAAGTATGAAGCTGGTGATATCACCCTTGATCAGTTCCTTCAGAATTTAAAATACATGAAAGGTGTAACATTCCAATATTATTTTGGAACAGAACGTGCCATCGCAAAACTTACAAAGATATGACAGAATCTAAAGTTACCCCACAAGAATTCAAACGTTTAAAAGAACATTTGACGGCTCGCATGATTCAGATTCTTGCTGAGGAACATGGATATTCTTTGGAAGATGCTATTAATCGTGTTTATACCTCTCCAATTTATGAGAAGTTGTCAGACGCTTCAACAGGTTTGTATTTCCAATCGCCTCGCTATATTCTATCATATCTTTGATAAACACTATTACTTTTCACCTTTAATTCTTCAGTCTACTCTATTAAACTACTAAGCCATTAAGCCACTAAGCTATTATATCATCATTTTTGAAAAATCTTACCTTTTTCTTTGTTAGTTTGAAAAATAGTTGTAATTTTGACATTTGTCCAAGTTACGTCATCATGGTAATGCCCCAAAATAAAAATAATTTCTTATTTTTTTGCATTATTCAAAACTTAATCGTACCTTTGCAGGCAGATTAATGCAAATAACACCTAGACATCGCAGTATATGCCCAAGATACTACTCTACATTACAGCAAAAGTCATATGGCAGTTCCTTTTCTGGAATACTGACTATCATGAAAACCGTGCTCACGTTCATGTAGGTAAACGTAGTACTGAGCATCTATGCAAGATTTGGTTGGAACCGAACGTGGAATTGGCAGACAAAGGGGATTTGACGGATGCACAGGCAAAAGAGGTGGTGGAAATAGCTAAACAATACTGTGCCAAACTGCTCAGCCAATGGAACCATTTCAAGCAGGGGGAGACAATTAGAATAATCAAGATTAATAAAAACAAATAGCATTATGTACAAGACGGAAGGATATTGGAATGTAAAGCCGAAGATTAAGCGCTTGTCATTTCCCCGTAGAGGAAAATTTCAAGTTGATTTGCAGGACGGGCGTTCTGTGATGATGCCTATTTCTGCCTTCCCTTCACTAAAGAAGGTGCCAGCGAAAGAGCGCGAAAAGTGGTACCTCATGGGTGGAGGCGTAACATGGGACTCCTGCCCTGAGGTCATACATATTGAGCAGATATTGGGCAACTATCAGAACTATGCCCATGAACAAGTATAAACCAGCAGATAATGTTGAACACTCAAAAGCTAATGCTTATGACATAATCGAAATAAACTAAAGACATATAGGATTTGAACATCCACTTTTGATTCTTGTTCTCAGACAATTGGGGAATTGAATGAATGTTATCAAGAACTGAAGTAGATAGTTCACGCTGTTTGGCGTGGGCATTTACTCGTTTAAGATAACAAGGTTTTCCCCAATACCTCTGAGAACGTAGACGAAGTAATTTGTCCACGTTTTTTTTATATAATACCAATAACTAATAATAACTATTAAAACTTTAAGATTATGAAAAAGTTATTTTTGATTTTAACATTAAGTGTACTAACAACTGGATTGAGGGCTGAATCGACAGAACGGAAAACCGTGAAAACTTATATTGAAATTCTTGCAGTGCAAAGGGGGGCAACACCAACGATTGACACAGGTAATGGAAAGTATTCTGAACAATATAAAACAGAAGAAGGCGAAGTCATCGTATTTAACACTGTTATGGGAGCAGTCAATTGGTTCGTAAGTCAAGGTTGGAAATTGGAATCAGTGAATATGTCAGCAGGAGATGATAGACTTGCAAGAATGTATGTGGTTAGTAAAGAGATTCCTGTAGAAGAAGCGAAATCGAAGGAAATAAACTATATTAAGAAATAATACAATGTTAAGAGGGGCTTTATTCATATTTTTAATATTTACATCTACTTTCTCAGAAGCAAGGTCTTTTCAATTAAGTTTAACGCCACATATTCTATCTGCTGATATGAAAATATATATCAGCCCTAACAGTTTAGGGGTGGACAATAATATTTATATAACAAATAGTTTTCCAGACTTTTTTGTATGCTATACAAACAAGCCTATAGAAGGTGCAATAGAAGTTGAATATGAGTATAATGCTATTGAAGCTGATTATCGGTTTTGTTTTGTAGAGAGTGCTTTATATGCTGACAAAAAGATTTATTTGTCTTCGACGGGGGTAGGTTCGGATTTTCGTATTGGCTTTACAAATAAACCAACTATTTACTCTACGAATATCTATATTAAAGGAATTGATGTAAAAAAAATAAGTGACTATGAGAAGATTGCAATTTTTTTAGCACTAAAAGAACTTGAAATCAAATTAAACCGATTATAGTTTTAATCGAGAACAAACCCAAATATATGACACAGCAAAGCAATGATCAGTATGATTTTGAAGAAGTAAAAAGTAATCCCCAACAGCTCTTCTCAAATATTGATGGTGTTTCCGATAAACCAGAACACCCTAATCCTATACCTGGAGTCTTTGAATCGTTGTATGATGAAGTTATAAACAGATGCGACCCAGCCAATTTTTTGAATCCTTACAATCAAGAAAAAGTAAGAATATCGAATGAATTATATAGTAAAAGTAAAGCGCTTGAAAACAAAAATGATGAAAAGGTATTAAAAGAAATCCGTAAACGAGCAATCAAAGAACTTGGCATAAAGTTTTCAACTATAGAATTATATGAAAAACTTGAGAAAATATGTGATGTTCATAATTATACAGGAGGAAACTACAACCAAGATTATGTCAATTTAGCTAACACTCTATATGGACAAATAAAAGAATACGCAGACGATATAGAGAAGTTGGAAGAAATAGATACACAAACTAGAGATTTGGTTGCAGAATTGCAAAGGCGTAAAGATGAGGAACTGGAAAAACAAAAATGGCTAGAAAAAGAAAAGAAGTTAAGAGAAGAGATTAAAGCTAAAAGAAAGGAACGTGATAGTTTAAAAGATGAATTTGATCAGAGTTTTGTATTATATGTAACGATGGTCATCATACTTCCTGTATTATTAGGCCTATTCCTAATAGGGATTAATGAAAATAATAAAGAATTATTCGCAAGAAGAATTGTTATTTACACTATTATCTTAATCACTTGTTATATATTGGAATTTGTATTATATAATAAAAACAAAAAAACAATAAATTCAAAAATAGCAGCTATAGAACAATGGTTACAAGAATATGGAACGCAATCATCGGATGGTTCAGAGATAGAAGCGAAAGGAACAAACTGATAAATGGATTCAATGCTGATGCTCGTGACGGATATGTGTCAGGTGAAGTCCCAGTATGGTTAACGGCAAGTGTATCAAAAGGAACACCTGAATACAGACATGCTTTCTCTAAATGGTTTAGTTCTGGTTTCCGCATAAAAGCATTTACAGGGCGTCAACTAACCAAAGATGAAATTATGTATATTGGCAATATTATAATATCAAATGAATCATTGGTTAGAAGACTGATAGTTCTTGGCTGGGATACGTTAGAAGTATGTGGCACCACAGGCAATTATGGCTGTAAATGGAAATTAATAGAATATACCAGTAAGATTAATCTTATAGGAGCTTTTGGTGAACAACAGAAAATAAAAAATAATGAATAATATCTCCAACATGACAATGTGTCTGAAAACAATTATTAAATCATTATTTACGTTGTCAGACCGAACAAAATTTAAAGATGCGAAAGCTAACATTTTAAAAGATACTGCAGACATTAATTTTTCTGGTGTTACACACGATTGGGTAAAGAATAAACAATTATATGATGAACTTAAAAAGAAATGTCACCCAGACAAATTTGATGCTGAATTGAATAGTGAGGCAACTCGTATTTTTCAGTTGGTTGTTAAGAATAAATATAATTACAAAGAATTACTTAAGGTAAAAGAAGAGGCAATAAAGATACTTGGTATCAAGATTGAATAAATATGACAGAGAGTATCCTTTGAGTTATTGAATTATTCCATCCAACTCACCTCATCAGAGGTGGGCTTTTTCTTTTCTTTGGCGGACAAGATTTTCGTCAAAGGTCAAAAGAATTCAATGTTCAATTTTCAATGCTCAATCAAAATAAATTAGGGTGGGTGTCATCGCTGTAATCGTAATCGGTGGTTGGCATGTATTAGGCGTTTTTATTATCTATTTTGAGACTATTCTTTGCTTACCCAAACTTTGTGGGAGCCTGCGCCTTTGGCTTTGATGCCTGACTTGGGGTCAACGACGAGTCTTGCCAATTCTCTTGATGCCGAAGTGTAGCTGAGTTCATTGAGGTTGGCATATTCCTGCAGGGTAATAAAGCCATATTTGTCGATGTGACGAAGCGCACGTTTCTGGCGTTCCTCAAGGGAATAAGGCGAGGTCTTTTTAGGATTACCCTTTGTGCGCTCGAAGGAATTCTCCCTGTTAATCTCTTCAACCAGTTTCTTATCTACCTTGAAATTCACGTCTTTGGCCCTTACGTGACAATATTTCTTCTTCTCATCGTCTTCCTGCTGTTCTTTAGCCTCAGTTTTGTTGTCAACAAATTCCAAGGCAAGCGAGAAAACGCCTATATTGTCTATTTTCAGGGTGTGTCCCATTGGGAGATACGACTTCATGACTACCGCCAGAGTGTCCAGCACGCCTCGCACAGTACCAGGACTAAAGGCAGGAGAATAGTCGTTGACGAGTTCTACAACCTTGTCGTAATCGAACTCTGAATAAACCTGCATCTTGGGAAAAACCTTCCCTTCACTACCATTACCCATGCCAATTGGCATTTCCTTAATAACATAACTTCCCATATTACTATATTTTTTCCATATTACGTCGTGCAATATATATACCACGTCTTGCAATTCATATCCCACGTCCTGAAATTTATATTTCACGACCTGCAATTGAATTTTGTCGCAAGGATAATATTTTTTATTTGGTTGTACATTGAAAGAATGATTTATCTAAAGAAAATTGTGATTTATCTAAAGAAATAGTGATTCGATTATACTCCTGCTACGTATAATATGTCAGAGAAGACGCCTATGATATATGATTATTATGCCTTTTTTACCTCGTTAACGAGCCAGCGGATATATTCGTCGGAAACGTTGTCAATTTCGTTCTTGTCATAAATGGTCAGCAATGTAATATCTGCATCATTGCTTACCAGAACATTTAGTGTTAGTATGCGTGCACCACCACTCTTGCCCTTGCCCTTTGAGCCAATAGCCATGCGAATCTTGCGTATGCCACCACCCAGGTCGTCACCTTGGAACGGATTTTCTTTCAGTTCCTTGCTAAAGGCAAGATAGTCTGATGCGAGTGATTTGTATTTTTTTGCCAGCCGTTTGAATTGACGGTCGAATTCCACAGAAGGGATAATCTTTACTTTCATAAAATGCCCTCTGTTTTCAGTCCTTCCAGAAATTCCTCTTCTGTCATCATCTTGACCTCGCCGCACTTAGCTGCTTCTACCTCTTTCAATGCTCGTGTCAGGGTTTCTTTTACATACGCTTTTTGACGTGTTGTCTTGGTATCGTCGGCCTTCGGTTCTATGAGTTTACTGGCAAGCCATTCGCGGTCTTTCTTCTTGAGAGACAACCCTTCGATGTAAGTCCACAAATTGTTTAATGCAAATGTTGTCATAAATTTAGCATATTATATATCTGCCCGCAAAATTACATAATTAATTCGAAACAACAAAATAAAAAAACAAAAAAATACTCTTTCACCCATGTACGATGTACTATTAATCAAAATAAACAGGGGTGGTTGTCAACTGTCATCGCTGGTATGCCAATAACAAAAAAAGAGCAACACCATTGCGATGCTGCTCCCTTTTTTTAGTTGTTAAACAATCCACAGTTATGAAATCTCAATAGACTTTGTTACCTTCTCCTTTTGTGCTGTCTTTGGCATTGTGATTGTCAGGATGCCATTTTCGACTTTAGCACTGATGTTGTCTTTCTCTACGTCATCTGGCAGGGTGTAGTTCTGTTCGTAGTTAGAATAGCTGAACTCACGACGCAGATAGTGATGGTTCTTGTCCTCATGCTTGTGCTCTTGTTTGTTCTCAATGGCAACGGTGAGGTAACCTTCATCATTGATGCCTACGCGGCAATATTCTTTCTTGATGCCAGGGGCTGCAAGTTCCATAGTATATTCCTTATCACTCTCCTTGACATTTACTGCTGGTGCTGTACTGTTGGCACGAGGCATAAAACCATTGTTAAAGAAATCATCAAACACTGTTGGGAACCAATCGTTGTTTTTCATTAATGTCAACATAATTTTTACCTCCAATTATTTTTTTAGTTAAACGTATGTTTTGTTGTTGCCTTGGCTTTTCTTGCCTCAGCTTCTGCTTACCATAGTGCAAAGGGCGTGCCTACTTGAAGTGGGGTGACAAAATGTCAAAAGCGAAGGACAAAGTGGCACGAATTTTAAACTATGATAAACATTACTGCCATTTTCTTAAACCTTGTTAACTGTTGATGGAAATTTTTCTTGGTGGAAAGAATATTTTTTCTTATTTTTGCATTCGAAATATGACAACTGATAACTGATAGTTGACAACTGATAATTGATAGTTGAAACATGGAAACAAATCATAACTATATTTTGATAGCCTTGCAGATGATGGGCTCTTTGAGTCTTCTCATCTATGGTATGCGAGTAATGAGTGAGGCCCTTCAGAAGATGGCTGGTCCTGGGTTGAGACATGTTCTTGCCAGGATGACTACGAATCGCTTTACTGGTATGCTGACAGGTATGCTCGTCACCTGTGCTGTACAGTCGTCGTCGGCTACTACCGTTATGACTGTGTCTTTCGTATCAGCAGGACTGCTGACATTGCTGCAGGCCATATCTGTTATCATGGGTGCCAACATCGGAACGACACTGACAGCTTGGATTATGTCATTGGGATACAGCCTCGATTTGACAACTGTTATATATCCCTGTTTCCTGTTAGGAATAATCTTTATCTACATAAAACGCCATCATATCTTTGGTGACTTCCTGTTTGGCACAGCCTTTCTGTTCCTGTCATTAGTGTTGCTGAGCAATGCCGGCAAGGCAATGGATTTGGGAAATAACCAAGAAGTGATATCATTCTTTGCTTCTTTCGACACTTCAAGCTATCTCACCATATTAATATTCTTAGGAATAGGAACCCTGATAACCTGCATAGTGCAGTCATCAGCAGCAGTTATGGCAATCACAATCCTGCTGTGTTCCACAGGTGTCTTGCCCATATATCTTGGCATAGCATTGGTGATGGGTGAGAATATAGGTACTACAGCAACAGCCAATCTTGCTGCTTTGGGAGCAAATACGCAAGCTCGTCGTGCTGCCCTTGCACACTTGCTGTTTAATGTCTTTGGCGTTATATGGATACTGATAGTGTTCTATCCATTTGTGAATATGGTGTGCAGCTTTGTGGGCTATAATCCTGCAGAAGGTGGACAGGCATCACGCCTGCCTGTTGTGCTGGCGATGTTCCACACTTGTTTTAATGTTGCCAATACTGCTGTCCTCATAGGCCCCATAAAGCAGTTGGAGCGAATTGTCTGCTGGCTGATACCAGAAAAGCAGAAGACAAAAGAGGGAGCTTTCCGCCTGCAGTATATACAGTCAGGCTTGGTGCAGACACCAGAAATTGCTGTCCTCCAGGCACAGAAAGAAACAGCTGCCTTTGCTGAGAGGGTAGGAGAGATGTTTAATATGGTATGCCAGCTGTTTACTAAAACTAATGACAAGCAGTTTGCTGAACTCTTCAGGAAGATAGAACAGGAAGAGGATGCTACTGACAAGACAGAACTGGAGATAGCCCAGTACTTGGAGCATGTCAGCAATGACCACCTCAGTGGCGAGACAAAGCATAAGATACGAATGATGATGCGTGAGATTGGTGAGTTGGAATCTATTGGTGATGCCTGCTATAAACTGGCTCAGATAATAGAACGCAAACATGAAACAGACAAGACACTCACTCAGCATCAGACAGAACAGCTGCAGGATATGATGGCTCTTTGTAGCCAGAGTCTTGCACAGATGAATGTAGTAATGCATGGACATAGAATAGACCATGATATCCACGATACCTATCGTATAGAGAATAAAATCAATGAGAAGCGTAGGAAACTGAGGGATGAGAATGCAATGTCTGTTGACAAACAGGAATACAGCTACAGCCTCGGTACACTATATGTTGATATAGTAAACGAAATGGAAAGACTTGGCGACTATGTAGTAAATGTAGTACAGGCGAGATTCAGTTGACAATTGATAATTGACAATTGATAATTAAAGATGGATAGAAGTTCACAAATAATTCGTACCAGCTGGGTTGGTATCATAGCAAATGTGATGTTGGCAGCATTTAAGGCTGTTGTTGGTGTTATCGCAGGCAGTTTCACCATCGTAATGGATCATAATTATAGTGAAGAAGGGTGAAAGTTTAATACTGACTACTCCCACAAATAAACCTTCATCCAAATAAACCTTTAACCTTTAAACGTTACAAGTTTTATTAAACTTTGTTAATTATTTGGCGTTTGTGGAATTATTTAATAATTTTGCAGAAAGAAACCGTAAACAATTAAATTAACCTAAATATAAACTATGAGTTACCTAAAGTTTGAAAAGGCACTAATGACAAACTTGCAGGAGTCTCTGAGAAGGGAAGTCCTGCGCACAAGTCGTTCAGGTGCTTATTCTTCAAGTACCGTAGTGGATTGTAATACGAGAAAGTATCACGGCCTGTTCGTGATACCTATCCCAAGCATTGATGAGGAGAATCATGTGATGATTTCTTCTTTGGATGCTTCTGTTGTGCAGCATGGGGCAGAATTCAACCTCGGCCTGCACATGTATCAGGGAGGCGTATTTAACCCGAACGGTCACAAGTACATCAGAGAATTTAACTGCGACAAAGTACCTACTACGATTTATCGTGTGGGTGGTGTGTTGCTGCGTAGGGAGGTAATACTCCAGAACTATGATGATAGGGTGATGGTAAGATATACCATCGATGATGCCCATTCACCAGTAACACTGCGTCTGCGCCCTTTCCTGGCTTTCCGCAGATGTGACGAACTGACTCACGAAAACTGGCAGGCCAACACTTCTTACAAAGAGGTAGATGGTGGTATAACAATGCGTATGTATAAGGAGTATCCTGATTTGTACATGCAACTGTCAAGGAAGTTTGAATTTAAGTATAATCCTGTTTGGAATAAGAACCTTGAATATTACAAGGAGGCAGACAGAGGCTATGATTTCCATGAGGATTTGTTAGTACCAGGCTATTTCGAGGTTGACATGAAGAAGGGTGATGAGGTTATCTTCACTGCTTCTCTGGACAGCATCAAGGTCTCTTCTCTGAAGAAACTCTTCCAAGAGGAGGTTGATGTGCGCAGACCTCGTGACAACTTCTACAACACTCTCGTGGCTGCAGCTCATCAGTTCCACTATAAAGAGACTCCGAAGGGAGCAAAAGGCCCTGTGCCAGAGGATAAGAAGGAACATTACCTGTTGGCTGGTTATCCTTGGTTTAAGGTACGCGCACGCGATACCTTTATATCTCTCCCTGGACTGACTCTTGCTGTGGATGAGGAAGACTACTTCCGCGCTACCATGAAGACTGCTGCAAAGGCACTCTATGACTTTATGGATGGCAAACCTTTGTCAGTAAATATTTACGAGATAGAGCAGCCAGACGTAATGCTGTGGTGTATATGGGCTATTCAGCAGTACTCAAAAAAGGTTGGCAAGGAGCAGACCTATAAGGATTATGGAAAGCTTGTGGTAGATATGATTACCTACATCAGCAAGAACAAACACATATATCTGAAGCTGAAGGATAATGGCCTCTTGTGGACCAATGGCAGGGAGAAGCCTATGACATGGATGAACTCTGTGGCAAATGGCAAGCCTGTTGTTCCTCGCACAGGATATATCGTTGAGTTCAATGCCCTGTGGTATAACGCCCTCTGCTTCTGCTCTGATATGCTGGAGGCCAATGGTGGCGACAAGAAGGTTATCGCAAACCTGAAGACGATGGCTGAGAAGGCAAAGGCATCCTTTGTTGAGACATTCGAGACTCCTGCCGGATATCTGTTCGACTACAGAGAAGAAGGTATCGAAGACTGGAATGTTCGTCCTAATCAGATATTTGCTGTCGCTCTTGATTATTCTCCACTCGACACTGTGCAGCAGAAGACGGTATTGGACTTCTGTACCAGAGAATTGCTGACGCCAAAGGGACTGCGTACCTTGTCGCCGAAGAGTGGGGGATATAACCCAATGTATGTAGGGCCACAGATAAAGCGTGACTATGCATATCACAATGGTACTGCATGGCCTTGGCTCGGAGGTTTCTATATGGAGGCGTGTCTGAAGGTTTACAAGCGCACACGACTGAGCTTCGTAGAAAGACAGATGGTAGGCTTCGAGGATGAAATGATGTATCATGCAACAGGTACTATATCAGAGCTCTTTGATGGTAACCCACCATTCCACGGACGTGGCGCAATGGCGTTTGCTATGAATGTGGCAGGCATACTGCGCACAATGAAGTTAATTGACGAATATAATTATTGATGTCATGAAAGTATTAATGTTCGGATGGGAATTCCCTCCCAAGATATATGGAGGTCTTGCCGTTGCCAGCTATGGTATAACGAAAGGCCTTGATGCCCAGGGTGATGTGCAGACTACATTCTGTATGCCACGCCCTTGTGGTGATGAGGAAAAATTTCTCAAGATTATAAATATGAGTCAGGTGCCTATTGCCTGGCGCGATGTGCAGTATGACAATATCAAGAATCGCTTCGTAGGACATACGGCAGAAGACTACTATCGTTTCCGCGATCATATCTATGCCGACTTCAACTATATGCAGGGTCTTGACGATATGGGCTGTATGGGATTTGCCGGCGGTTATCCAGGCAATCTGCACGATGAGATTAACAACTTCTCTATCATAGCAGGCGTTCTGGCACGTTCAGAGCAGTTTGACCTGATACATGCCCACGACTGGCTCACATATCCTGCTGGCGTACATGCTAAGATGGTAAGCGGGAAACCACTCTGCATACACGTACATGCAACAGACTTTGACCGCTCTCGCGGAAAGGTTAATCCTACTGTCTATTCAATAGAGAAGAACGGTATGGATCATGCTGACTGTATCATGTGTGTGTCAGAACTTACCCGTCAGACTGTGATAAACCAGTATCATCAGGATCCTCGCAAGTGCGTGGCTATGCATAATGCTGTTTATCCTCTCTCACAGGAATATCTTGACATAGTGCCTCATAAGATTCCTAATGAGAAGGTTGTGACATACCTCGGACGTATTACTATGCAGAAAGGTCCGGAGTACTTCATAGAGGCTGCAAAACTCGTCCTCCAGCGTACCCAGAACATACGTTTCTGCTTCGCAGGATCAGGTGATATGATGGCTGCAATGATAGAACTGGCTGCTGCCTACGGCATAGCAGACAGGTGCCACTTCCCTGGATTCCAGAAAGGTAAACAGGTGTATGAGTGCTACAAGAATTCTGACGTATTCGTAATGCCGTCAGTTTCTGAGCCGTTTGGTATCGCTCCTCTGGAGGCTATGCAATGCGGATGTCCTTCTATCATTTCCAAGCAGTCAGGATGTGGTGAGATACTCACCAACGTGCTGAAGGTGGATTATTGGGACATACATGCTATGGCTGACGCTATTTACTCTCTGTGTACCAATGAGGGCTTCCATCAGTACCTTGCTGAAGAGGGCTTGAAGGAAGTTGCTGGTATCACATGGGAGAAGGTTGGTCTCCGCATACGCCAGTGTTATGACCAGCTCCTTGCAAAGGGATGGTTCGACCATGAGGAGTATCAGAGAAACTATATTCCAAATTAGTTTAAAGTTTAATGTTTATAAAGATTAAAGAGAAAAAATATGAAAACCATTTGTCTATATTTTGAGATTCATCAGATAATACATCTCAAGAGATATCGTTTCTTCGACATCGGTACGGACCATTACTATTATGATGACTATGAGAACGAGCGTAGCATCACGTACATTGCAGAACATTCATACATGCCGGCTCTCAATGTGCTGCATGAGATGATAAACAGCGACCCAGGCTTCAAGGTAGCTTTCTCACTCTCAGGCGTAGGTATGGAGCAACTCGAGATGCATGCTCCACAGGTGCTTGAGAAGCTGCAGGAGATGAATAAGTCCGGACAGGTAGAATTCCTGACAGAACCATATTCTCATGGTCTTGCAGGTCTCGCAAACGAAGAGAGCTTCAAACGCGACATCACAAAGATGTCAAAGAAGATAGAGGAATACTTCGGCAAGAAGCCACAGGTAGTACGCAACTCTTCTCTCATCTATACCGATGAGATAGGTGCACAGGTAGCATCAATGGGTTATAAGGGTATGCTGACAGAAGGTGCTAAGCACGTGTTGGGATGGAAGTCTCCACACTTCGTGTATAACTGTAATATGGCACCAAATCTGAAACTGTTGCTTCGTGATGTTAATCTGTCAGACGATATCTCTCTGCGTTTCTCCAACAAGGACTGGGAGGGTTATCCACTCTTTGCAGACAAGTACATTAACGACATCGCTGCATGTCCTGAGTCAGAGCAGGTGGTTAATATCTTCATGGAGCTTTGCGCCCTCGGTATTGCACAGCCGCTGTCAAGCCATATCCTCGACTTCCTGAAGGCTCTGCCAGAATATGCTAAGGAGAAGGGCCTTGAGTGGGCTACACCGTCAGAGGTGATTGATAAGTTCGACTCTGTCGGAGCTATCGATGTTCCTGATACCCTGTCATGGGTTGACGAGGAGCGAGACTGCTCTGTATGGCTCGGCAACCAGATGCAGCGTGAGGCATTCAATAAGCTCTACAGCGTTGCAGACCGTCTGCTCATAGCAAAAGACCCACGCCTGTTGCAGGACTGGGATTATTTGCAGGCTTCAAACAACTTCCGTTTTATGACTACAAAGCCAAGCAACTGGTGGATAGATCGTGGTATATATGATGGCGCCTTTGATGCTTTCACAAACTATATGAATATCCTAGGTGACTTTATCTCTCGTGTTCGCACGTTGTATGGCGGTATTGACAATGAGGAACTGGAGAATATGCTCACCACTATTACCAACCAGGGTAAGGAAATAGAGTCACAGGCAGACGAGATTGCACGTCTGAGAGCCAAGCTGGCAAAGTATGAAGGACCGGTAGAAGAGAAGTCAAAGGCAGCAGCCCCAGCTGCAAAGAAGCCAGTTGCAAAGAAACCAGCTGTTAAGAAGCCTGCTGCAAAGAAACCCGCTGCAAAGAAAGCTCCGGCAAAGAAAGCAGAGCCCGCTCAGGCAGAGCCAGTAAAGGTTGAGCCCGCAGCTCAGGCTGAACCAACAAAGACAGAGTAAGAAAAGTAGGAACCCCTTTCCTTCATCGGAAAAGTACAAGATGGAGTATAAAAATGAGGTCAACCAATCGGCTGACCTCTTTTTTTTGTGACTCCTGCAGGATTGCCCTTAAAAACAAGGAGTTATCTTGTTACGTATTGGAAGCCAGATATTTACGTATAGTTTACAACCTAAATGTCATGCTAACCTCTAATTGTTCTCTAAATATTTATCTGCTGCAAAGGTAAATATTTTTTTAGAATATGCAAAAAAAAAAGACGATTATTTTTTTAAGTTTCTCAATTTTTTTCGTACCTTTGCACCATCTTTTGAGTTTGGTAAGGGATGACGGCTTAGGTGATCCTTCCGACTTGAAAGTAGGCTATCAGATGATGAATTGCCTGCGACCTCACCGTTCCGCTCGCTGACTGCTGACCTCTCGTCCAGAACCTGATGGGTGAAGACGTAAAAAGAGTTTCGAGTTGCGTAAGGAAACAGCAACCACGAGTAGTAAGGAGCGACGTTTCTCCTGTTTCCAACATTATAGTAACGCTTAAAAAATAACTTGGGATGAAATTGCATATTAAACCGCCTTGACAAGATAGTTCCACTTGGGCAGGCAATCGTCAAATATGATGTACTTCTGTTTGTCGGATTCGAATGTTGATTCAATGGGTCTCTTCGTTTCATATGATTTGTCGTTGATGGTAGCGTATACTTTGAGTCCTTTGCTTGTCTTTGTGGAAGCCGCCCTTTGCCTTGCCATTTCCACAGAGAGCAGTGGTGCCCCGCTCCATGAGCGGGTGATAGGGGCAAACATACGATGTTCGATAGGATTGTACTTGGAGCAGTACGGCGGGTAGTGGATGACCAGAATGTTCATTCCGATTGCCTTGGCCAGTCTCATGAGTTCCTGTTTGAATATATGATGCAGGCATGAGTTGGCTCCCCCTCCGTCGCATAGCAGACAGATGGTGTCTGCATTCGGGTATTGCCATTGCAGGTGCTCAGTCCATACCCTTGCAATGTTGTCGCAGACGAACTTTGCCGTGTCGTGACTGAGGCCGATGGTCAGATAACCGATGTTCATAGCTATGTCATAGATGCCCTGTGGGACAATCTTGCCGTCGGCAAACGACAGGAAGTCATGGTCGAGAGCCTTTGGCTGTTCCTTGCAGATAACCTGCCCCGGACGCTTGAAGTTGCCTATCATCTCCTGCTTCTTGGTGTCGATGCTGAGCACAGGAACACCTCGGTTTAGGCACTGCTCCACAAGGGTGTTGATCTTCTGGAACTGGGCATCCCTGTCCTTATCGTCCTTCAGCGTCTTGGACTTGACAAAGGAGCGTTTCTTGAAACCACGCGCAG
>ERZ842401.895-NODE-895-length-44185-cov-8.184183_pt1 | contig 44185 bp, 38 predicted proteins | sample MGYA00521270_ERZ842401 | MGnify/ENA primary metagenome ERZ842401 (study PRJEB31892, sample SAMEA3878208) | bioreactor metagenome | biome: Moose rumen | place: Sweden | collected 2011-10 | study: EMG produced TPA metagenomics assembly of the PRJEB12797 data set... | reverse complement strand
ACCGCAATGCGGGAGAGTAGGTAGCCGCCTTTTTTAACTGAGAGCGCCGACACGAAAGTGCCGGCGCTCGTTTTGTTACTGTTTTTTATGAAAATTCTTCATTCATTTTTTTATATGAAAATATTCATTTATCTTTGCAAAAATTTAATAACAACGAATTATGTTTTCTGGAATAGTTGAAGAATTTGCAACAGTTGTTGCTATAAAAAAAGATAGAGAAAATGTTGATTTTACTCTTACTTGCTCTTTCGTCAATGAATTGAAAATTGACCAAAGTGTTGCTCATAATGGTGTCTGCCTTACAGTTGTTGGTATTGAGAATAACAATTATGTTGTAACAGCAATGAAAGAAACACTTGATAAGTCTAATCTTGGATTACTTAAAGTAGGTGATAAGGTTAATGTGGAAAGGTCTATGTTGATGAATGGAAGACTTGACGGGCACATTGTTCAAGGTCATGTTGATCAAACGGCGGTATGTACGAATAAAGAAGATCAACAGGGTAGTTTTACTTTTACATTTCACTATGATTGTGACAATGAAATGGCTAAGAGAGGATATATTACTGTAGATAAGGGGTCTGTAACAGTTAACGGTGTTAGTCTAACGGTTTGTAATCCTACGAATAATTCTTTCCAAGTTAATATAATTCCGTATACATATGATAATACCAATTTTCAAAATATTGAAATTGGGTCTATTGTTAATATTGAATTTGATATTATTGGTAAATATATTGCAAGAATTTCTAATTTCTGATTTGTTATTCCTTTTGGCAATTATTCTGTATTTTTTATATACTCATATAATTTTCTGTAAAATGGGTGATGTGATAATGTTTTCGCATCACCTATTATTATTAATTTCATTCTGGCACGTGTTGTGGCTACATTCATCCTGCGTAAATCATTAAGAAAACCTATATTACCTTGGTTGTTACTACGTACAAGTGAAATCAAAATTATATCACGTTCTTGACCTTGAAATCCGTCAACTGTATTTATACTTATTCTATTCCTTATTCCCTTTAACTCCATTCTTTTTTTTATTATATGACGAAGATATTGGGCTTGAACTCTGTATGGACTTATAATTCCAACATCTAAATTTTCAGAAATAAATCTGTTTTTACCGATTTTGCCTATGTAGTCTACCAATGTTTGTATTGTCAAATTTGCTTCATCTTTATTTATACGACCGAAATTTTCGCCTATATAGGATTCTTTATATGTTACGGTATCTATATTATATGAATCATTATCAGATTCTTGGATTAATTCTGAAGTGTCTACCCAAACCATTGGGTTGTCATAATCAAGAATTGAACGATAGCGTACACTTTCTGAAGATTCTAATTGATTGTCGTAGAACCATTCTGATGAAAAATGCATAATTCGTTCATGCATTCTATATTGAGTTGTTAATAACGTTACTGAATCTGGCACGTTTTTTACTATTCGCTCCATTAATGTTCTGCATAGACCACCTTTACTTGCTTCATAATTTTTTATGGTTGGGGGAAGTTGCTGATGATCTCCTGCTAATATTACACGATGACAGCGACGTATTGCTATCCAACAAGCCGGTTCCAGAGCTTGAGCCGCTTCGTCTATAAATAAAGTGCCAAATTTTCTCCCTACTAATAACCTACTGGAACTTCCTACTAATGTGCTGGCTACTACGCGTGCTTCATCGAATAAATCATTGCTGATTTGTATCTCTAATTCTGTTGCTCTTTCGCGAAGACGAGACAGTTTCTGATGAGGCATACCTCCTTTTCGGTAGTTGTCACGTATTTCACGTATGGTTTTTCGTATAGCCCATAAATCTGAATAATTGGGGTGTGATTCAAATTTGCGTTCATATGTGAATGACAGCATTTTGTCGTTTACTCGAGTGGGATTGCCGATACGCAATACGGAAACTCCATGGTCAACCAACTTCTCGCATATCCAATCAACAGCCATATTGCTTTGGCAACATACCATTACCTGAGTCTCGCGTTTCAATGTCTCATATATCGCTTCTACTAAAGTTGTTGTCTTACCAGTACCTGGAGGACCATGAACTATTGATACGTCTTTTGATAATAGAATATTATTTATGGCTTCTTCCTGAGAACTATTTAGCCATGGAAATGTAATTTTGTTAAATTTAAAATAGTTTGGATTTTGGTTGCCACCAAATATTTCACGTAATTCACTCAAACGGTTTCCTTTTGCTTTTATTACATCTTCTAGTGCATGGAACATTGTTCGAAAACTGGTCTCATCAAAATAAAGTTGAATTCCTAAGTCATCTGTGTTCTGTAAATCTATAAGCATCTGGCTGGAAGGTAGAACAACTACCATTTTATTCTCGTCTACATATGAAATTGTACATGAAGAAGGAAAATAATTTATAGATGATGATGGAAGTGTATTGTTGGGATGTGTGTCACTTTTGTTTATGTGTTTTTCTTTTTTACTCCAAAATACTACAGGTTTGCCATACTCAAAATTGTGATCTATATCCTGAGGGTCTGTTTGTTCAATTTCTACTACTAATTTGTTTAATGAATTATAATAACTTTTGCCAACTCGTATAGGATACCAACATATGCCGCGTTTCACCTTCCTGGATATTTCCATTTTTTCCGTTTGAACAAAATACTCTTCCTTCTCACTTTCATATTCTTTTGTAAGAAGGTTGTATAGACGTTGAATTGGAATAATAGAACTTTCCATCTGATTAATTAGTATAACATAATAATATGTGACTGTATTCGAGATTATAATATACTTATTGTATATTCATAAAAACTGCGTCACAAATCATTTGATATTTTGTCGGGTCAATTTCTAAAGAATTTAATTTTTGTTTCAATTCTGTATATAATAGTGAAAATTTAGACATACCATCTGTTTCTGCTGATAATATGTGGTATGCATTGGACAAATATGAATATGAACTTATATAATCATTAGTACAATAATCATTAATGCTTAGGTATATCATTATTTCTGCGTCATTGGAGAATTTGTTCAACAGAGATTTGTATATGGTTCTGGATTTGTCAAATTTTTTGACCATGAACAAACATTTTCCTAATTCTTTCAATATTTGAGAAGAATCTTCATCTAAATAGTGTAACTTATATAATATTGATACGGCTTCTTCGTATTGTTCTGATTTTATCAAACAATCTGCTTTGCATTTCAGATAATGAATATTGTTTTCATCTCCTATTAGTAACATGTCGTAGTAAACCTCTGATTCTTTGTATTGTTTTAACAAATAATTAACTCGCGCCAAATGTTTTAAAGTCCAGGTCGAATCTGAGTTTAATGAAAATGAATTTGAATAGCTTTTGAGGGCTTCTGATAATTTTCCACTCTTCTGTTGACAGAAACCGATTTTTTGCCATATTGTAGAATCGGTCGAATTATTTTGCGATAATAATGAATCATATAATTCTTCTGCGTCTGTGTATAATTCTTTTCGCATGAAAAAATCGGCTAACAGAATCAAGTCTTCTTTGTATGATAAAATTGGAACAAGGCATTTTGTTGCAATTGGATTAAATGTCTTTTGCTGCTCTTTGAAAGGATTATTGAATTGATTGTGAAATGGATATAATGTATAGAAACGGTAAATATCTTGAATGTACTTGCGGCTTATGTCACTTCTCTTTTTACTTTCCTCTATCATATCTTTAATGTGATCGTTCAATTCATCGCTATTTATATCACCTGAAATATTATTGACGAGCATCTCCTGGCCTATTGAACCTGTGTTCCTTAGCATAAATGCAAAAGAATATTTGTCACTATTGCAAAATGGTGCATTAAATAGAATGGATTTTATAAAGTGCTGCAGTTTAGGCATTTCATTTAATGTGGAATGCAAAATTGGGTGATCTTTAGAAAAAGGCATGAACCAATTGCTTATGTCTGAAAAAAATGAATCATTTTTGAGGTATTGAAAGGTACTCATATATACATCTGCACCTTCCATCTGAAGCTCTGTAATCTCTTGCAACTTGGAAAAAGCCTTTTCGTCTTTGTCTATTTGATGCCATTCCGGATTCTCGCCATTTTGTGTCATATAGTCGTCTATCTCTTTTAAACCAAATGGCGTTTTCTTAAACTTTCCACTTTCCATGAGGGTCGGAATAATATCATTACGCATTTTGTCACTTATCTTGTTGGTAAGTGAACTGTATTCTAATTGTAAGAGAACCAGATATGTGTCTTTTATGAATAGCGGATTGTCAAATAACAACGATAGACGAGATTTTATTGATGGATAATAATCTATATATGAGTCGTATTGTATTAATGTCAAGACAATTCCTACAAGCGAACGCATTGACAAATTTGGATCTGATGACTCATATAAATCAAATAAACACATTAATTTGCGCTCGTCAAACATTTCAGATAATCCTAAGGTTAAGCCACTTAGTATAGCACACTTATCATATTCATATAATGTATCGGAATCAAATGCGTCATGAAGATCTGTGTAATCGCTTTTACTTAATATATCACCAGACCATAGTTTGTTAAACAGATAATTTAGTTCGTATTGTCTTTGAGATATACATTCGCTATATTTTTGTTCCCGGATATGTGGATTGCCGTTTGGAGACTGTTCCAATAGGCGAAGTTGTCTACATTTGTCTGATAATATAATCAGTATCTCTTGTATGTTGCGCAAAGATGTTTTATTCGCTGTAATGGTATATTTGGTTTCTGGATATGATGACAAACGGTCTAAACGTGATATACGATTTGCCAATGTCTTACATCTTCGTCGTATATCTGAATAGATACTTGTTTGATTTGCATCGTTTATCCCCTGAAGCATATAATGTAGCATACTGGAATATGTCAATTCTAATTCAGCTAATTCGGATGATAATTCATATGCATGATGCTTGGATAAACGTGTAGACAACTTGCTGAACTGTTTTGATATACTGTCAATAATTGATTCCATTAATAATTATCTTTGCTTATGGCATTTTATTTATTCTTGTTGTTGGTCACATTGGAAAGACTGTCGGAGGAAATAAAACTATTGTTAAATATGTCAGTCTTGGTTTTTTTGCCTAAAATATTTTTTGGCAACAGTAGCTGGTGGGACAAATTCAATGCTGATGAAGAAGGAAGAATTGCGTGTGTGAAGTCTGGTATTTTATATGTATTGTCTGAAATACTGTCGCTAATGGAAAGTAGGGAAAGTAATTTGTGTTTATATTTCGTTTTGTTTGCATTGATATAGTCTACTGATAAATTGTATGCTTCTATCAGTTTGGTTAGTTCGTTTGGCTTTGATGAAATTATGGAGTCATTAAAAATAATGGCTAGCATTCCTTTATATTCTTTAATATCAGACATTTTGGAAATCAAATTGCAACCTTTCGACAAGCAAATGCTTGCATAGGGCTCTGGCAGTATGCCGCCATCTATCTGATTCTGAAGTATCATGTTCTGGCGTACTAATATGCTGTTAATTTGAGGCGTATTCAATTCCAAACTGTCTTTTGAACCCATTACAATTATTTTGTCACAAAAGATATCTAATATTGAATGCCGAGTTATTGATATTATCTTGTCTTTAAGGCCTTTAATATCTGTAATACGGGATTGACGGCTTGTGATTAAAGAAAGATCTATATTACCGCCCATGATTACACTAACGCTATCACCTTCACTTTGATAGATACTGGCTTTTATCATATCACTAACTATACCGTCTGCGCGTTTGTTTATGAAGGCTGTATCTGCATCCATTGAAGAAGTATATTCCAATAGCTTGATTTTTAAGCCTAAAGAATCTGATATACCGCATTCTTTAGCTACATAGAATGGCAGGCACTCCACAGTTGGCAATACTGCAAGTTTCAGACTTGTGCTGTCTGATTCAGGTCGTATTTTTGATTCTGAAGGAACTTCTTTACGTGTGAATATATATAAGCCTATGATTGTTAATATTATTAATAATAATATTACAGATATTTTTTTCCCCCTTTTTTGCATTTATCTTGATTTAAAATATTTCACGCAAAGTTAATACCACATTTTTGAATGAATATATCAAAAGACAACTTGTCTAATTACAGACAAGTTGTCTTTAATATTTAAGTAGGTAAAATATTAGCCTTGAACTGCAGCAACACCTGGTAAAACTTTACCTTCGATTGCTTCCAACAATGCTCCACCACCAGTTGATATGTATGAAACCTTGTCCTCAAGCCCGAATTTGTGAACGCAGGCTATTGAATCACCTCCGCCAACTAATGAAAATGCACCTGCTGCGGTTGCCTCGGCAACTGCTTCTCCTACTGCGCGAGAACCTGCAGTGAAATTGTCAAATTCAAATACTCCAGCTGGACCATTCCATAGTATTGTCTTGGCACCTTTTATTGCTTCACAGAATTTTTTGCGTGTTTCCGGACCAACGTCAAGCCCTTCCCAACCTTCTGGAATTGCATTAGATGGACATATTTTTTGATTGGCATCATTTGAAAACTTATCGGCTATTACAGAATCTACACCTAAAACAAGTTCAACACCATTCTTCTTTGCAAGCTCTTCAACGCCTAATGCAACGTCTAATTTGTCCAACTCTACTATAGAGTTGCCAATCTCACCACCATGAGCCTTCATAAAGGTATAGGTCATGCCACCGCATAAAATCAGCTTGTCTACTTTTCCTAGAAGATTTTCAATTATACCTATCTTTGAAGATACTTTGGAACCTCCCATTATAGCTACGAATGGACGCTTTATATTTGATAGCACATTGTCTACTGCACTGACTTCTTTTTCCATTAATAAACCTAACATCTTGTTGTCAGAATCAAAATAGTCTGCTATCACAGCTGTAGAAGCATGTGTGCGATGAGCGGTGCCAAAGGCATCATTTACATAGCAGTCTGCATATGATGCAAGAGTCTTGGCGAATTCCTTCTGACTTGCTTTCATAGCTTTCTTTGCATCTGAATAACCTGGGTCTTCTTTGTCTATACCCACTGGCTTACCTTCCTCTTCAGGATAGAAACGCAAATTCTCCAACAGCAACACTTCGCCTGGCTTTAATTGGGCAGCCTCATCTTGTGCCTTAGCACAATCTGGTGCAAATTTTACTTCTACTCCTAACTTGCTGGATACTGCATCTTTAATTTGAGACAATGACAATTTTGGATTTACCTTGCCTTTTGGCTTACCCATGTGGGACATAATGATTAACGAACCTCCTTCCGATAAAATCTTTTGAAGAGTTGGTAATGCACCACGAATACGGGTGTCGTCTGTGATATTTCCATTCTCGTCTAATGGCACGTTAAAATCTACGCGCACAATTGCTTTCTTGCCTGAAAAATTGTAGTCTGAAATCTTCATAATTTGTTTTTTAATAAAATGTTTATATTTGATGTTATTTGGCTTGAGATTTATTAATGCAAATTTAATCAAAAAAAATGATAATTTAAGTATATAATTATTTTTTTTCTTTTATATAACTTTTGCATACAGAGCGTAACCCACATATATCGCATTTTGCTTTACGAGCTTGACATACATATCTTCCGTGAAGTAAAAGCCAATGATGAGCACGCGGAATCTTATGGTCCGGTATGTTGGACGTTAATATTTTTTCAACAGCATAAGGGGTACTTGCACGAGAGGTAACCAAGCCTAAACGATGACTAACACGGAATATATGAGTGTCAACTGCAAATGTAGCCTTACCCCATATCACTGCCTGGACAACATTGGCTGTCTTCCTGCCTACTCCTGGTAATCTTATCAGTTCTTCTGTGGTATCTGGTACTTTTCCATCATATTCGTTTATAAGCATCTTTGACATTCCTAATAAATGGCGAGATTTACTGTTGGGATAACTTACACTTTTTATCAATTCATATATGTCTGATTCTGTGGCTTCTGACATGCTTTGTGCATCTGGATATTTCCTGAATAGCTGAGCTGTTACCATGTTGACGCGCTTATCGGTACATTGAGCTGATAAAATAACTGCAACTAACAGCTCAAATGGATTTGAATAGTCTAATTCTCCTTCAACATCAGGCATTGTTCTCTCAAAGTATTCTATGACGTATTTAAATAAATCTATGCGTTTCATATGTTTGGAATTTATTTATATTAAAAAAGGCTGCGCTATGCACAGCCATTAATTCAATCTTTAAAAAAAATATAATCAGCCAAGGTAGCCCTTGAGTAGACGACTACGGGAATTAACTCGCAAACGACGTATGGCTTTCTCCTTTATCTGGCGAACACGTTCTCGAGTTAAATTGAATTCGTCTCCAATTTCCTCTAATGTCTTCTCCTGACCGCCGATACCAAAAAACATACAAATTATGCTTTTCTCACGAGCTGTCAAGGTGTCTAATGCACGGTCTATCTCTTTGGCTAAAGATTCATTGACTAAGGTGCGGTCTGCCATTGGAGAATCGTCATTTACCAACACATCTAATAAACTGTTGTCTTCGCCATCTACAAATGGTGCGTCAACACTGATGTGACGACCTTGTTGCTTCATTGTGTCTGCGATTTTGTCTTCTGGTAAACCCAACTCTTCTGCCAATTCGTCTGCTGAAGGACGACGCTCGTTCTCCTGCTCAAAACGGTTTAAGGCTTTGCTGATCTTGTTCAGAGAACCTACTTGATTCAAAGGAAGACGGACTATGCGGGACTGCTCGGCCAACGCCTGAAGAATGGATTGACGAATCCACCAAACTGCATAACTGATGAACTTAAAACCGCGTGTCTCGTCGAATTTCTCTGCTGCCTTTATTAGACCTAAATTGCCTTCATTTATCAAGTCGGGTAAACTCAAACCTTGATTCTGATACTGTTTGGCTACTGATACTACGAAACGTAAATTCGCACGAGTCAATTTCTCTAATGCACGACGGTCACCCTGGCGTATCCTACCCGCTAATTCTACTTCCTCTTCTACTGTTATTAAATCTTCACGACCGATCTCCTGAAGATACTTGTCCAAGGACTGGCTCTCACGATTCGTGATGCTTTTTGTAATTTTTAACTGTCTCATTATTGAACCAATAGTTAGCTTGCAAAATTAATATTTTTAATCCTTATTACAAAATTATTTTATGTAAATGTTTTTTTACTTAACGTTTTTTTGTATTTGTTAAAAATTATTATATGATATTTTTCAAATTCTTTTGTTTTGATATTAATATTAATATTTAATACAATTTAATATTCGTTTTTGTTTATTAACTGTTGTCCCTCAGTTTTGATTTGTCTGTTTTTTGATTGAATTTGAAGTGATTATTTGTTATATTCTGATTTTATAACTATTATTTCTAAAAAACATAAAATTTATTTTTACCTCTAATATTAAAGTCGTTTTTTTTCATTAACTTTGCATGAAATTTGTGAATTTATTTATTTGTTAAAACAATTGTATATGTCTTTGTTATGAATAAATTATTATATATCTTCTTAATTGGAGCTTATTTAACTGTTGCCCAACAAGTTTGTGCTCAGAATGATTCTAATGTCGAACACAGACCGACCAGAGCTGAAAGAAGAGCTCAAAGGGAAAGAGAAAAATTGGAAAAGAGAAGGCTTCAGCAAGAAAGACTTATAGAGGAAAGTTATTTCATTGAACAACAGGAAATAAACAAAGCTAATGCCAAAGCTGATGATTCAGAAACTACTGTTTATATTTTTGGCGTTGGAACTAATTTTAATGATTCTACTGTATATTTAACACGCATTACACAACTGGATTCTATTAGAATTGATAAAAAAACTGGCTTCTTGCCTAATAGGGCTGAATTCAGCTTACAACTTAAACAGTATTTGGAAGGTACATTGGGATTGGTCAATGAAACTACTTGTATATTCTTTAGTCCAAAGCGAAAAAAAATAGCTAAATATTTCTATAAATTGAAAAAGAGATATCTTGATGAGGGATACAGAAATATGATTATGGTAGACCCAGAAAAGTTTAAATTTGTTGTTCCGAGTATCTTTTTAGTAAGATAATCATTTTTTTGATGTTATTTTTGATCTATGATTAAACAATATAAAGTTGGAGGTTTCTCATATAGAGTTCATTTTCTGGATGATAATAATGACGAATCTTTACTGTTGTCTAGTAAACCATTTGAAACTGAATTGGATGATTCAGAATTCATTTTATTCAACCTTTTTGTAGACGATTCTTTCAGACCATTGGAACATGGCGCGGAAATTGGTGACTTTGATTCTGGAGGAAATAGCAATTGGGTATTTGCCAGACATGATGGTTCATATGAGATAAGGATGTCGGATGTTCACAAAAGGCAGTGCTGTCTACTTGATGCTAATAGCGATTTCTCAAAGGTTACTATTGCGCTTAATGGAAATAGGAGCATGAGGCAATTTGGCATGAACAACGCTCTAATGATGACATATGCTTTTGCGTCTGCTGATAAAAATACAGTTCTTATTCATGCTTCTGTTGTGAGAGAAAATGGATATGCTTATCCTTTCCTTGGAGTTAGTGGAACTGGTAAAAGTACTCATACTGCAAACTGGCTTAAATATATACCGGATACAGAACTGATGAATGACGATAATCCTGTTATAAGAATTCTTGACGGAACTGCTGTGCTTTTTGGTTCGCCATGGAGCGGAAAAACTCCTTGCTATAGGAATGTTCAAGCTCCTATTGGTGCTATTACACAGTTGAAACAAGCTCCTCATAATCATATAAGAAGAGAAACTGTCGTTGAGGCTTTCGCTTCTATTCTGCCAAGTTGCTCTATAATGAAATGGGATAAAAGAATTTATTTAGGAATTTGTGATACAGTTAAATTCCTTATTGAATCTGTACCGACATTCCTCCTTGAAAATTTACCTGACGAAGAGGCTGTGAAACTCTCCTTTAATACTATAAGGGTCAATAAATAACTCATTTGTATGAAATCTATTAAGCTGGCCAATGAAGTTTTTCTTCCTATCGTTTGTCAGAAAATTCAAGAAGGTCATACTGCCTCCATAAATCTTAAGGGTAATAGCATGAGACCTTTTCTTGAAAGTGATAGAGATGTTGGGTGGCTCAGAAAAAGCAATGCCTATAAAAAGGGACAAGTGGTGTTAGCTGAAATTTCTAAGGGGCATTTCGTACTTCATAGAATTGATGATATTTCCATTAATGGAAACAGTACTAATGACTTTTGCGACAATCCTAATGCCTGTGTTACTCTAAGAGGAGATGGAAATCCCGTTGGCACGGAAATGTGCCACTTGATGGATATCAGAGCATTGTGTTTTAAAGTAAAAAGGAATGGAAAAATTTGGAATCTTGAGTCGTCAAAATTATGGAAATTTTATTCTTGGTATTGGACTCATACATTATGCATTAGAAGATATCAATTAGCATTATATAGATTTTTGTGGAGGCATGAATTACCACAAAGATGGAAAAAAAAATAAATATTTGAACTATGAAAATTAAAAGTGGATTTGAACTCAAAGAAATTTGTGGAGAATATCTAATTATTGCTCATGGAGTGGAAAATATTGATTTTACCAAGGTGATTAGTTTAAATGAGTCTGCCGCCGACATATGGAATTCGGTTGCTGATAAACATTTCAATGAAACAGATATGGCTAAAGCCTTTATGGAACAATATGACGTTGATGAAGAAACAGCTTTAAGAGATTCTTCTAAATTGTTGAAACAATGGATTGAGGCCGGATTGGTGGAGGAATAAAGAAAGACCTGTGTCGATTTTAATTTCACTTGCTCTTTCTTAATTAATAATTTTTATAAATTATATTCTGAATTTTCCTAAAATCTTGTCCATCACCCAATTAACTGATGTGGCGCTTAGGTTGGTGCAATCGCAGATACTTTCACCGCGTAGATGGCCTATTATATTTTTTATTAATGGTAGTTGAACATATGAGGGACTTGTTTCTACTATCTCCTTGTGACCAGTGTGATTGTCTAAACGTATTGGACTATATTCAAATACGGAAAAACCTACTGTTCCACGATCACCGACAATTTCAATGCTATCGCTGCGGGCAGAATCATATGCTACGAAACACCAACTTGCGGAGCCGGTAATACCATTGTCAAATTTAAAACATGAGTTTATTGTATCTTCTACGGTGTACAAACCGCCCATGTTGCTGCAAAAACCCTCTGCTTCTATTATATTTGAACACAATATGTATTGCAATAAATCTATCTGGTGAGGGGCTAAATCATAAAAGTAACCTCCGCCACCTGCAATATCCGGCTGAAGGCGCCATGGGAGATTTTTTGTGTTGTAATCCAACTCTCGTGGAGGAACTGCAAAACGTATTTGAACAGAAAGTACCTTCCCTATATCGCCATTCTTGACTATTGACTTAACACGCTGAAAATATGGAAGATAACGACGATAGTATGCAACAAAACATGGAACACCTGTGTTGTGGGATATTCTGTTTATACGCAGACACTCTGCATAATTTGCCGCCATGGGTTTCTCTATGTATACTGGCTTTCCTGCTAACATCGACATTATTGCAAATGTTGCATGAGAAGATGGAGGTGTCGCTATGTATACTGCGTTGACTTCCGGGTCAGATACTAGTGATTGGGCGTCACTGTAGTATTTGTCTATGCCATGACGTAATGCGTATAATCTGGCCTTTTCTTCATTTCGGCTCATCACTGCTACAACGCGTGAACCTGGTATTGCAGAAAAGGCCGGACCGCTTTTCTTTTCTGTTGCTTCACCACAACCTATAAACCCCCAACGAATCGTTTCTAAAAGTTGCATTTGAGCTAACTATATATTATTTTATTAATAAAATTCTAATCTTTTAAATCTTATTTATTCATTCGCTTTGCAAAAATATTCTTTTTTGTCTAAATTTGCAAAATATTATTATCTAAAACATGTATTTGAGTATTTAATTTAACTTTTATATGGATAATATAAACAATAACAATTCTGTTTGGGACGAATCTTTTTTTAAGATAAGAAAAGTAAATCAGTGTTACTCCAACGCAATTTCATTTATTACTGAAAAATTTCTTAAAATTTTAAAACTGGCTTTACCAGTATTTTTATTATCTTCTGTTGCAATTACAATATTAATGTATGTTCTTTGTGATGCTGAATTACAGATAAAATTCGTTTCTTCGATCTCGTTTAGATTACTCGCCGTTTTTACTCTTTACATCACAACTTCTTTAATTATTACATTTACTTATAGATGTATAGATATAAATATCGGAAGCTTGAACATCTATAGTGTAGGGTATAAATTTTTTTATAATGGTGGATTTGCAAATAAATTTCTGAAAGCTCTTCTTATAAATTTTACTCTCTTTGGTTTAGTGATAATTATACTATTAGCAACTCATTTAGTTACAAATCTATTTTTAACACCGAGCCAGACTCAAACTACTGTTTATTCTGAACAGCTTTTTGTGAAAAAATGGATTATTAGAATCGTTATGGCAACAATTTTTATTGTTTTGACTATTCCATGGCATATGGCATTAAATACTGTTATGTTTAAGAATAATAATATATTAAATAATATATGGAAAGGATATGTTATGGGATGGAAGAAATGGGGGAAAATTTTTGCTTTAGATCTTATGACCACTATTACTATTATAATTCTCATTCTTTTTCTTGTCTCTCCTGCTTATGTCATTTCTTTAATGCAACATTCTGCTACTTTAAGCAGATTGCAGGGGGATGCCGTAAATATCCCAGATTACTTTTCATATATTACAATTGCAATTCTTTTCATAACTTCATTCTTTTTAAATATATTATTCACTTTTAAATATTTGCCACAAGCATATCTTTATTCTTCTTTTATCAAAGAAATGCAATTAGAGGATAAAAAAAAATAGTTAATATGAGTAGGAAAAAAAATATACCGGTGGTTGAGCGAGTAACAGTTGAAGCTGTTGCTGCTGAAGGTAAAGCTATTGCCAGAGTCGAAGATAAAGTGGTGTTTATTCCTTATGTAGTTCCACATGATGTGGTAGATATTAGAATTATAAAAAAGAAAAAGAACTTTGCAGAAGCATTGCCTATTAAGTTTCACCATTTTTCAGAATTGAGGGTTAAACCTGTATGCCCACACTTCGGGGTCTGTGGGGGATGCAAGTGGCAGAATCTTATTTACGAAGAGCAACTTAAAGCTAAACAACAGCAGGTCCTTGATGCTTTAAACAGAATCGGAAAAATACAATTGAATAATGTCTCGGATATTATTGGCTCTGAAAAGATTTATCATTATAGAAATAAATTGGAGTTTAGCTTTTCTGATAAAAGGTGGCTTACAGAACAGGAAATTAAATCGGGTGTTGAGTTCGACAACATGAATGCTCTTGGTTTTCACATAGCTGGAGCTTTTGATAAAATCCTAGATGTTGAAGACTGTCACCTTATGGATGATATCAATAATATTATTCGAAATGATATCAGAAAATATGCTTTGGAAAACAATCTTACATTTTATGATATAAGGAATAATTCGGGATTACTTAGAAGTATTATGATCAGAAATTCTAATAGTGGAGAATTAATGCTTTTAATTCAATTCCGTATTGAAAATGATGCTGATTATAATCAGGCAATGAATCTTATGAAGCACATTGCAGATAAATTTCAGCAAATTTCTTCTCTCGTATATGTGGATAATCATAAGTGCAATGATTCATTTGCGGATCAAAAAATAGAGCTGTTTAAAGGCAACGACCATATTTACGAAATAATGGAGGACTTGAAATTTAAAGTTGGACCAAAATCATTTTATCAGACTAATACAGACCAAGCCTACAATTTGTATAAGGTTGTAAGAAATTTTGCAAATCTGTCTGGAAATGAATTGGTTTACGATTTGTATACTGGAACTGGAACTATTGCTAACTTTGTAGCAAGAAGGGCAAAGCGCGTAATAGGAATTGAGTATGTGGAAGATGCCATTGAAGATGCAAAAGTGAATTCAAAGATTAATAATATTAATAACACACTGTTTTTTTCAGGTGATATGAAAGATATTCTTAACAAGGATTTTGTTAATTCTTATGGAAAACCTGATGTCATTATTACAGATCCGCCTAGAGCTGGAATGCATAAAGATGTCATTGATACAATCCTATTTGCTAACCCGGAAAGAATTGTATACGTGAGTTGCAATCCTGCTACGCAAGCACGCGACCTGCAACTTTTGGATTCTGATTATTACGTTGTTCGTGTACAGCCTGTTGACATGTTCCCTCATACTCAACATGTCGAAAATGTAGTTTTGTTGAGCAAACGTTAATTCTAAATAAATAATTTATACTGATTTTGAATTAAATTCAACTCTTACTTTTTGGTATGACTAATCAATATTACAATAATATCCTGAAAAATAAATATACGGATTATACTGTGAAAAATGAAATGAACTTGCTGCAGTTTTTGATTTCATGTGTTACAGGGGGATCTAGAACGAAAGCGAAGAAACTGCTTTCAATGAAAATGGTTTTTGTTGACAAAGTTATTACTACTCAATTCGACACTCCATTAAAAACAGGACAGCTTGTTCAAATCGCTCAAAGAGGAAATCCTCATGAGCTAAAAAGCAAATATGTTAATCTTATATATGAAGATGCATTTATAATTGTGGTTGAAAAACAATCCGGTATTGTTTCCGTTCCTATGCCTGGTACTAAAGAACTTTCAGTTAAGTCTATATTAAACGAATATGTTAAAAGAAGAAATAGAACGGCAAGTGTTCATACAGTTCATAGACTTGATCGTGGAACTTCTGGAATAATGATGTTTGCTAAAAATAGAGAAATACAGCAAATACTTATTGATAATTGGCATCAGATAATCAAAGAAAGAAAATATGTAGCGGTTGTTGAAGGAAAATTTGACAACAAAATGGGTACTGTCACTTCATGGCTTTCTGATGATAAAAGATATGTTATTTTTTCAAGTCCAGTCGTAAACTCGGGAAAGTATGCCGTTACTCATTATAAAACCCTAAAAACTAACAATATGTATTCTTTGATGGAACTCAAGCTGGAAACCGGAAGGACAAATCAAATAAGGGTACATATGAAAGAATTGAAACATCCAGTCGTTGGAGACGAAAAATATGGATATAAAACTTCTGCAGTCAACAGATTGTGTTTACATGCAAAAAATCTTTGCTTTTACCATCCTGTTACCAACGAGTTTTTAAATTTTGATTCGATGCTGCCCAAATGTTTTAATGATTTGATGAAATAACTGTAATTTCTATGTTATATTAATTTGTCTACTTTATTTGAATAATTGTTTTTTTTCACTATTTTTCATTTTTGTTTGATATATTCAATGCATTCTTGATTATTATTTGTATATTTGCAATACATTTGATTGATTTAGTTTTTGCATATAATTGCAAACAATATAAATAATTTTCTTCATCATGAGTCAAATGAGGCCTTTCAAGGTGTTTTCAGGTACCAAATCCAGATATTTGGCTGACAGAATATGTCAAGTTTTAGATTGTCATTTAGGAAATCTTATTGTCACACATTTTGCAGACGGTGAGTTCGCTGTTAGTTTTGAAGAATCTATTAGAGGACAAGACGTCTATCTTATTCAATCTACATTCCCTAATAGCGATAATCTCATGGAACTGCTTCTAATGATTGATGCAGCTAAGAGAGCTTCGGCAAGAAGTGTTATTGCTGTATGCCCATATTTCGGGTGGGCCAGACAAGATAGAAAAGATAAGCCAAGAACAGCTATTGGGGCTAAATTAGTCGCTGATATGATGGGCGTAGCTGGTATTGACAGACTTATGACTATGGACTTGCATGCCGACCAAATACAAGGGTTCTTCAATGTTCCTGTTGACCATCTTTATGGCTCATTGGTACTTATGGATTACATCCAGTCTTTGAATCTTGATGATCTGGTTATTGCAACACCTGATGCGGGGGGCTCTAAAAGAGCTGCTTTGTATTCTAAAAAATTGGAGTGTCCTCTTGTATTATGTCATAAAACTAGAGCAAGAGCAAATGTGGTTAGCTCAATACAGATTATCGGTGATGTAAAAGGGAAGAATGTTGTTCTTGTTGACGATATTGTTGATACTGCGGGCACAATTACAAAAGCGGCTGATGAAATGATGAATGCTGGTGCATTAAGCGTCAGGGCTGTTGCCAGTCATTGTGTAATGAGTGATCCTGCCAGTGATCGGGTACAGAATAGTTCACTTGAGGAAATCATATTTACAGATTCTATTCCTTATTCACAGAAATGTATGAAAGTTAAGCAGATTTCTATTGCTGAAATGTTTGCAAGAGCTATCAAGTGTGTACAGGCGAACTCTTCTGTTAGCGAGGCTTTTGACTTCTAATTCTGAATAATTACTGATTGGAGTTGCCGTATTTTATCTTCATTCAAATTTACTATTAAACAACCTTATTTATAACTAAGTATTACCATAACCAATACAATTCTGGGTAAATAAATATAAATGGTTGCCAAACATCGAATTGGCAACCATTTAAAGTGTTGCTATCGTAATTTAAAGCTAATTTATACCCATTTGCTCAAGTCCTTTTCCGATATGAACTTGAGGTTGTTTAAAATAATCGTTTCACGAGCTTCTTCCGGGTTGTCGGTGCGAAACACCATTATACCCTTGCCATTAAATAAAAAGGTGTACATGTAAGTAATACTTACTCCTGTCTTGCTGATAATTTCAATAGCATCATGAGAGCGACCTGGCTCATTGTCTAATTCTAAAGCCACTACATCTGATAATGCTACCGCTATACCGGCCTCTTTCAACTCTTCGTAGGCACGAATTGGCTCGCTACATATTAAACGATAGATACCATATTCTGCTGTATCGGCTATTGTTGAGGCAATAATTTGTATTTGAGCCTTCTTTAATACTTCTAACACCTTTACAAGTGTGCCAGAACGGTTTTCAATGAAAACTGATAATTGATGAATTGTCATAGTTAATGTGTTTTTTATGTTGTTTGTATCGATTGGTTAATTAATAATACACTAATATTTTTTGCGTAAATCTTTTACGCGGACTGCTTTTTTCTCATCACTTAAAGATAATGTCCCCTTTGGAACTAAACGCACTTTCGGGGTTATAAGTATTTCATCCTTTAATTGACGTGTTATTTCGCGTTCTAATGATTTAAGTCTGTTGTAGTCATCTGTAAATAATTGGTTAATTTCTACCTCAACAGTCATTATGTCGCCTGAATCAATGGTAGCAAGTGTAATTAGGTAGTCTGTGCTCAATTCCTTGAATTGTAAAAGGATCTTTTCTATCTGAATAGGGAATATGTTAACACCCTTTAATATAATCATATCGTCACTACGGCCTTGTAAACGAGCAAGACGTTTGTGATTTCTACCACATGGACATGAACCAGGAAGTATACGGGTTAAATCACGTGTTCGATACCTAAGAAGAGGCATTGCCTCACGATTAATCGTCGTTAATACCAATTCACCCAATTCACCGTCTGCTACAGGCTGCAAGCTCACCGGATCTATTATTTCTACTATAAAATAGTCTTCCCATATATGAAGACCATTTTGTTCTTGGCATTCGAACGCTACGCCTGGTCCCATCATCTCGGATATACCATAGGAATTATAGGCCTTTACTCCTAAATTGTCTTCTATGCGTCTGCGTTGTTCTTCACTATGGGGCTCTGCACCTATACATAATACACGAAGGTTTGTGTCCTTGCGTGGATCTACACCTTCTTCATTCATTACTTCATAGATGCGCGATGCATAACTCGGAATGGCATGAAGTACACTCGTCCCGAAGTCTTTGATGAATTTTATCTGTCGCTTCGTATTGCCCGCTGCTGCCGGAACGGTCAGCATACCTACTCGTTCTGCACCATATTGGAAACCCAAACCGGCTGTAAACATGCCGTAGCCGGCTGAATTTTGAAACACATCTTCTGGACGACTCCCAACCATCCATAGACAACGGGCAACTGCATTTGCCCACTCTTCCAAGTCTTTCTCACTATGTAATACTACAGTGGGATTTCCGGTAGTTCCACTTGAAGAATGAAGGCGGGTACATGAACGGAGTGGAATACAGGCTAAACCGAATGGATAATGATTCCGCAAGTCCTCTTTGGTCGTAAATGGCAATTTGCGTACGTCTTCAAGGCTTTTTATGTCATCGGGTGAGATGCCTCTTTCTGAGAATTTCTCCTTATAAAAAGCAGAATTCATGCAATGTGCAACTGTTTTTTGAAGACGTGATAATTGTAATGCTTCTAATTCTTCTCGAGACATAGTCTCAATTTCGGGATTGAAATAAGGTGAATATTGCATTTCTTATGTATTTATGTCATTATTTGGTTTAATCTAAATAGGCTAGATATTGCGCTTGTCTATTACGTGTACACTTTTACCTTGACTACGCTCTATAGTATTCGGAGCTTTTAATTGAACCTTGGCTGATATGCTCAACACGCTTTTTAAACGGGCGGCAAAACGCTTCTCTAACTCATCAATAGCTGCTGGTGTGTCAAATGTTCCTGTAAAATATTCTTGGCGTAATTCTACTTGAACTAATAATGTGTCCAAATTGTTTATTCGTTCGACTATTAACATGTATCGAGGAGCAAATTCTTTCATGCTTAGTACTACGCTCTCAACTTGAGACGGAAACACATTGATACCGCGAATGATAAGCATGTCGTCGCTTCGACCTTGAATACGACTCATTCGAACAGATGTGCGGCCACAACCACATTCTCCTGTCATAAGAGAACATAAATCACGGGTTCTGTAACGTAAAACAGGCATTCCTTCTTTGGTTAAAGTCGTAAACACCAATTCTCCTGTCTGACCTTTTGGTAATGGCTCTAATGTGACAGGATTTATAATTTCCGGGTAAAAATGATCTTCACATATATGAGAACCATTCTGCTCTTGACATTCATAACTCACACTTGGACCCATTATCTCACTTAAACCATAAAGATTATAAGCTTTCAAACCTAAGCGATGCTCAATCTCTTCACGCATGCTTTCTGTCCATGGCTCAGCACCAAATGCCCCAACACGCAAGTGGATTTGTTCTTTACTTATGCCAAGCTTTTCCATTGTCTCTGCCAAATATAAAGCATATGATGGAGTGCAGGCTATTCCTGTTATGTGTAAGTCACGTATCAGTTTCGCATGCTTTTCTGTATTGCCAGTTGATGCTGGGACTACTGATGCTCCAATCATCTCTACACCGTTATGGGCGCCTAAACCGCCTGTGAACAAACCATAACCATAACTGACAGAAAATATATCATTGCGACTAACACCATAGGATGTCAAACTGCGAGACATGCACTCACTCCAAATCCCTATATCCTTACGAGTATAACCAACTATTGTCGGGTTGCCGGTGGTGCCGCTAGAGGCATGTATACGTATTATTTCGCTTTGAGGAGCTGCCTGCATTCCAAATGGATAATTGTCTCGTAAGTCTTTTTTTGTAGTAAATGGCAATTTGTGTATATCTTCTATTGATTGAATATCATCGGGAGTTATGTCCATCGCCTGTAGCTTATGACGGTAAAATGGAACATTGTGATATACATATTCTACAATCTTGTGAAGACGTTTGCCTTGAAGAGAACTCATCTCATCACGGCTCATACACTCTTTATTGGGATTCCAAATCATAACTTATGGCTATTTTGTCTTTTTTGTTAATATTTTTTTTGTTCTGGTTTGAATTTGCTCGATTATTAGGACAATTTCTTACATTTTGAAATTTAATTGCAAAATTACAATAAAAATGTTAATAAACAAAATGTGAATTTGTGCATTTCAATTTTTTATTGTATTTTTGCATTATAACTTATATTTAATTTTATAAATCGTTATCAACTATGAAAAAATTATCCTATTTATTAACTGCAGTTTTATGTGCTATCATACTGATGAGCGCAGTTAAAGATGAAATTTTGACTAAAACAAACGGAGTATACATTGTTAATACTACAAAAATCGCTTCTGATGTTAAGGGATACAAGGGACCCACACCATTAAAAATCTATATTAAAAATAATAAAATTCAAAAAATTGAAGCTTTACAAAACAACGAAACTCCCAGATATTTTAAAATGGTTACATCTCAATTGTTAAATAAGTGGAATGGAATGCCCGTAAAAAAAGTCGCTAATGCAAAAATTGATGGAGTGACAGGGGCAACTTTCTCTTCTAAAGCTGTAAAGGAAAATGTAAAAAGAGGTGTTGATTATTATTTAAAACATAAATAAATTATTTAATTTAAGATTCCATATATTAACGAGTTCCATCCAATTATAGTTCATTATGGATAATCAAAAGAAACAATTTTCCAGAAGGGAGTTCTTGAGAAGAATGGGCATTACTTCTGCATCTGCAGCAGCGTTAATAACCTTAAATCCGTTTTCATTTATTTTGAATGACAAGAAAACGGTTAAATCGCCAATGCAAGCAGAAAATGGAATGACTTATCGAATTCAACATCGTACAAAAGACAAAGTCTCGCTCTTGGGGTATGGAATGATGAGACTGCCACACAAAAATCGCAAAATTGATCAAGAGCTTGTTAACGAAGAGGTTAAATATGCACTTGAACATGGAGTTAATTATTTTGATACATCACCTCACTATGTTAATAATTTGTCTGAAAGGTCGCTTGGAATTGCATTGAAAAATAGCGGTTTCGACCGTAAACAATTTTTCATTGCTACTAAAATGTCAAATTTTGGTGAAGATGAATGGTCGTTTGAAAAATCTGTAGAATTGTATAATAATTCTTTCAAGGAACTTCAAGTTGATTATATTGACTATTACCTTCTGCATGGTATTGGTATGGGAGGAATGGACAATCTCAATAAACGTTTTATTGACAATGGAATTTTAAAATTTCTACTGAAAGAAAGAAAAAAAGGCAGAATTCGTCACTTGGGATTTTCATATCATGGAGATGTTGAAGTTTTTGATTTCCTACTTGATAATCATAAGAAATATAAGTGGGATTTCGTGCAAATTCAAATGAACTACGTTGATTGGAAACATGCAAGCGATATGAATAAAAGAAACACCAATGCGGAATACCTGAATTATGAATGTGAACGCAGAGGAATTCAAACTGTTATGATGGAGCCTCTTATGGGGGGTAGATTGGCTAAAATTAAAGATGTTTATGAAAAAAGACTGAGAGAGTTAAGACCAGATGACACGCCAGCAAAATGGGCTTTTAGATTTTGCGGTACTCAGCCAAATGTGTTAACGGCTCTTAGTGGAATGACCACAATGGATAATCTTGTTGAAAATGTAGACACTTTCTCCCCGCTTGACCCTTGTACAACACAAGAATTGAACCTTTTGGAAGATATTGCAGCTAATATGGCTGCATATCCAAACATCCCTTGTACAAATTGCAAATATTGCATGCCATGTCCATATGGAGTAAACATACCGGAAAATTTCGCTTTTTATAATAATGCTGTAAATAACGGAACAGTTCCACCTGCAGATGCAAGTTCATCTGATTATCATCAGAAAAAAATGGCGTTTGTAAATAGTTATAAGGAAACTCTCAAGGCAACTGAATTGCCGTCAGTTTGTGTTGCGTGTGGCGAATGCCTTTCTAAATGTCCTCAGAGAATTAGAATTCCAGACCAAATGGCTAAATTAACTCAATTGTTAGAATGATTTTATAGTTTCATACAATGCGGGGAGCCTGTATCATTAAAACAGACTTCCCGCTTTATTCAATATTATGTAATTGTTATTTATATTATCAGCTATTATTTTTGTAAAATTTAATTTATTATTTTATTTTTGCAAAAATAATATAATTTGTTTATATAATAAATTGTCTATGATGAATAGAATTCTGTTGTTAGTTATGGCACTTGTTTTATTGCCATTATCTGCAATTGCTGATGAGGATGTGTCTCCGAGACTCGTGGAATTCCATTATTTCCAAACTGATAAAAAGGGAAGGCACGTTACTGATTACATAATCGAAAGAAATGACCGTTTTAATTTTTATACGCTTACTATAATGACAAAGAACATTAATTCTGCTTTTGTGCTGAGCGGGAATCAATTTGAAGATGTTCTTAGCATGTTATATGAATTAGGCAAATATAAAAACGATGTCGCTTTCGAAGGTGATGAAAATGAACAATCGAAGAATATGTGGAATTTGAATTTTTTCATTTATTCTGATAATTCTTTATTCTTTAGAAAAAAAGGTGATATTAAAAACGTGAATCTGATTCTCCAAGATGATGATTCACCCCATAAGCAGCTTCTACAAAAGATAAACAGTTTAATTGACAGATTAAATGGTATGGCCGCTGACTTTAAAAGAAAATATCCTGAGAACATTATAGTGCTGTTTTATAATTCGCAAGGGCCTAATGGACTTGCAGGTATCCTTAGAGATCAAGACGGACGCATAGTTGATCAAACATTAGATATTGCGTTTGCAGTTTCTATAGACGGCCCGATTGTCTATTCTTATGCTTATGGACATATTGACCAATATAATATCGATACACCCGACACCTTGATTCGTCAAATCAGTGATGCTGTTTATTTTAAACAATATGTGGAACCTGATGAAGTGATGTCTGTTACTGATGCCGCACCACCTAATTATTGTATTTTGACTTCTGATGCTGTCGGTATGAGTACTAATGATGAATATAAAGTTCGAAATAACCTGATTAGGACGAGATACGACGTGTTTGGGATAGAAAAATTGTATACAATTATAGATTCACATACTAATATTTTAGATACTATGCATTCACATAATCCTTGGAATAAGAGTCTTTGAAGTCTAACTTTATTATTTTATTAAGATTATGAAACATTATTCTTCCGTTTTTGTCTTTCTTTTATTAGTCTCATTTAGTGCTAATGCCCAAGTTGATTCTTGGACTGCCGATAATGGTAATGGCACTTTTACTAATCCGTTGTTATATGACGAATTTTCCGACCCTGATATCATTAGGGTAGGGGATGATTATTATCTGGCTGGAACTACTATGCATTCTGTTCCAGGACTGGTTGTACTTCATTCTAAAGATCTTGTTAATTGGGAAAACATTTCTTATTGTTTCGATAGATTTGACTTCACGGATGACAGGTTTTATCTTAAAAATCATCAGGAAATATATGGACAGGGAATTTGGGCGCCGTGTATCAGATATGCTAATGGAAAATTCTATATTTATTCAAATGTTAATGGCAAAGGTTTGCAATGCTATACTAGTGAAAACATTACCGGACCATGGGAACATCATAACATGGTCGGGAACATTTACGATTTGAGTGTTCTTTTCGATGATGACGGGAAAATTTATGCTATACATGGTTACGGAGAAGTAAAATGCACTGAGTTGAAGAAGGATATGAGTGGTCCTGTTGAAGGTACTGAAAGGGTCATTATTCCTAATGGTAGTGCTGTCGGAGAAGGTCATCATATGTACAAAATTAATGGAATGTATTACCTTATTTCAACCGATTATAGACCAAACGGAAGAACGCTTTGCTCAAGATCAAAATCTATTTATGGACCTTATGAAACTTGCGTTATTACTGCGGATGAAACATTCGGATATCACCCCGCACCTCTAACTCAATGGAGAGGAAGAATTGAACCGGATGGAACTCAATTCGTTATTCCGAAAGAAGATATTGACGCAACTGCTTGTACTAATATTCATCAAGGAGGGATTGTTCAAACGCAAAATGGAGAATGGTGGGCGTTGCTGATGATGGACTTTCATTCGATTGGAAGAACTGTCACTCTTGCGCCGATCACATGGAAAGATGGATGGCCGATGTTGGGGCTTGAAGGAAATCTAGGCAGAGCACCGAGAACATGGATTAAACCGAATATAGATACAAACGTCGCACCCCATCCGGCATATAACAGAAATGAAGATTTTAACGGAGCCCAGCTGGGACGTGTCTGGCAATGGAATCATAATCCGGATGAAACGATGTGGAAACTTGTTGATGGAAAACTGCGACTTTATACTATGCCTGCTGAACAACTTATGTGGGCAAGGAATTCCTTGACGCAAAGGGTTATTGGTCCTTCATCAATTACGACAGTTCAACTTTATACTAAGAAAATGAAGGATGGCGATGTTGCCGGTCTTGGAAATATAAATGTACCTTGTTCTTGGATTGGGGCGGTAAAAAATAACAATAAACTGACATTAAGATGTTTCGAACAAGCAATTAATGATACGATTGATGTTGATAATGATAATTTTGACATGGTTTATTTAAGAATTGTCGGCAACTATGACGATAATTCTATGCATTATGAATATTCGTTTAATGGCTCCGATTTTATTTCTATTGGTAGAACTATGCCTCTTAGTTATCAACTTTGCACCTTCCAAGGCTCTAGAACAGCTCTTTTTGCATTTAATATAAAGAATAATAATGGTGGTTATGCTGAATTCGACAACTTTGAAGTTGTGGAAACGCAGGCCGATAGGTCTAATAATATTCCGTTTGGAAAAACATTCAGAATCATTAATTTAGCTACCAACAAACCAATGATTGCTCTGCCACATGGACTCATGTATGATACAAATCCTGATGACAATAGCATTCAAACACATTTTAAAATTATTGATAAGGGTAAAGGTACTGTCATTTTACAATGTGAAGATGGAAGATATGTGTTTGTTTCTGGGTTTGGATTGCCGGGTGATGTGAGACTTACTAATGATCCGGAAAAGGCTGAAGTCTTTATGTGGCAAGACTATTTGAATAACGAATTTATGCTGCTTTCCATGAGAACTCATACTTATATTGGCAAAAGTCCTACTACTGGAAGCCCTTATTCTATGGACTTTAAAGGCGCTGATCCTGCAAGAAGAAATGGCGCTGTGTTTAGATGGGAAGAGTGATTTTATAATTTTTTTATCTGTTTTTAATTTACTGTTTTTATTATTATTTTTTTGTTTATTCTTTTAAAAAACTAACATTATGAGTCAGACACCAACACCGCACAATTCGGCAAAATTTGGAGATATTGCTGAAAAGGTCATTATGGCCGGCGATCCGTTAAGAGTTAAATTAATGGCTGAAAAATTTTTAGATAATCCTGTACTTTTTAATAATGTAAGAAGTATGGTTGGTTATACAGGTACATATAAGGGTAAAAGAGTTAGTGTTATGGGACATGGCATGGGAGTCCCTTCTATTGGAATTTACACTTATGAACTTTATAATTTCTATGGTGTAAAAAAAATTATTAGAGTGGGTTCCGCAGGTTCTTTGGACATGGATCTTAATATTGGCGATCTGGTGATTGCTATGGGAGCATGTACTAATTCTAATTATGGTGACCAATATGAATTACCTGGTACATATGCACCTATCGCTGATTATGGACTGTTAAGAGATGCTGTAGACAAATGTGATGAATTGGGCTTTAAATACAAGGTCGGCAATGTTATCACTTCTGACACCTTCTACACTGAAAATGCTCATAATGAAAAATGGATTAATATGGGCGTTTTAGCTGTTGAAATGGAGATTTCTGCACTTTATATGAATGCAGCCAGATCTGGCAATAAAGCGCTTGGCATTTGTACTATTTCTGATTCTATTGTAAAAAATGAAGCAGCGTCAGCCGAAGTACGTCAGAATGCTTTTACGAATATGATGCAAGTTGCATTTGATGTAATTTGAGTTTAAACAATTTTATGCTGTGGGTAGATTTTCTGTCCACAGCTTTTTTCTTAATTGTCCGAAAATGTCTGTTAAGATACTAATGACAAAGTCTTTCAGATTTGTTGGCATTGCATCTGTTATGCATTTTGCCGTAGATGCAATCTGCTTATGTATATTGTATATAATGAGTGAAACTCTTTATATTCAGCATGTTGTAGAGGTGTTCTTGACATATAACATTTTGGCTTTTATGTCACAACCTTTAACTGGAATTGTGGCAGATAAGATAAAGAGATTGCATCGGATTCTGATTATTTCTTTATCGAGTTTTGTTTTTGCCATAATGATTCTGTTATTGATGGTAAACTTTGACTTTTTGAATAATATCTTTGGGGTGTTTTCAGTAGCCACATGTGCCGGAATTGGCAATTCGCTGTTTCATGTCTGGGGTGCTAAACAAACTGTGCTTAAAACAGGTAATGATTTAAGGGCACTTGGACTTTTTGTTTCAACTGGGGCACTGGGGCTTGCATTTGCAGCCGTCCTTTTTTCATGGGCATTACTTTATTCTCTTATTTTACTTTTTGGCATATGCAATTTAGTATATATGTCATATGATAATAAAGCAAATCTAAATCAGTTCAATATAAATACTACTGATAATGAACGGCATTTTGCTAAACCAAACAGCTACGTTTTTTTGATAATTATAATAGCTATTATCGCTTTTGTGTGTTTTAGATCTTACGCCGGAGAAGCTTTGACCATTGATCTAAATAAAAATAGTTTTATTGTATTAACTCTGGGATTTATCGCTATGATTGGTAAAATTTCCGGTGGATGGTTGGCGAAAAATTATGGAGTGACTCCGACTTTTGTGACTGCTTTAATTATTGTTATTGCTTGTTTCTTCCTTAAAAAAACAGGCTTAATTCCTGTTTTTATGGGAGTTTATATGATTAATACTACTATGCCTATCACTTTGTATTGGATTAATTTGTTCATGAAAGGACGAGAAGCTTTTGCTTTTGGCATTTTAGCTGCTGCACTTATTCCTGGCTATATTTTAGCACATATTTGATATCATGTTCTCATATCTTTTTTATCCACTTCTTGCTACCGTTTTTATAGAATTAGGAATTCTTAAAGCACTTGGTGTAAATAGCAAGAAGATATTATTCTCCTCTATTTTTATAAATACATTTACAAATATATCCTTAAACGTTTATTTGTTTTGTGTAAATGATGGTATTATCGATATAATTGTCGGCGAATTTCTAGTTTTTATTATTGAAGCTATCTGTTATTTTGCATTAACCCCAAAAATGTCACTTGCTTTATGGTATAGTTTTATATGTAATGTTGGCAGTTTCCTTATTGGACTGTTGGTTCAGTTAATTTTTATTTATATTTAAAGCTGCATTTTTATTTATCATATATTCATATTACAATTAATTTTAATTTTTTGTGACTTTTTTGTCTGTTTATTTTTATTTTGTTACCTATTTGGGAGAACTAATGAAATAAATTTTTCACAATGATTTCTATTTATAATTTTTATGTTATTGATATACAATTAAATAACATTTTTTAACATTAAAAAAGTTTTCCCAAATATTCAACTTCTATTATTTTGTACTATATTTGCAAAGTAAATAACATTCATTGCTTTTTGTTTCTAATGTTTACTCCTATTACATTTTGGTTTAGGGTTTCGCTGTGTTTGTTATTATATTAAATGTTTACATAATATAATATATAACTTATTTTCTTTTATTATGATTCAGACTGTTGTAAAAAGAGATGGAAGAACCGTCGGCTTCAATGAGCAGAAAATTATGGCTGCAATTCGAAAAGCCATGATGCAAACAGAAAAAGGTGAAGATGAACTGCTAATTCAAAAAATTGCAGACCATATTACATTGCATGGAAATCCGCAAATGACTGTTGAAGATATACAAGACAGGGTGGAAATTGAACTTATGAAAAGTTCTAGAAAAGATGTCGCACAAAAATACATTGCATATAGAAACCAAAGAAGTATTGCTAGAAAAGCTAAAACTAAAGCAATTTTCCAGGAAATTATTAATATTAAAAACAATGATATCACTAGGGAAAATGCAAACATGAACGCTGATACTCCAGCGGGAATGATGATGAAGTTTGCCAGTGAATCCACTAAACCTTTTGTTGATGATTATCTGCTTTCAGATGAGGTGAGGGATGCTGTCAAACACAACTACATTCACATACATGATAAGGATTATTATCCAACAAAGTCGCTAACTTGCGTACAACATCCTCTTGACAATATTTTAAATTGTGGCTTTGCTGCTGGACACGGTTCGTCTAGACCCGCAAAACGTATTGAAACTGCTAGTATGCTTGCTTGTATCTCAATGGAAACTGCACAAAACGAAATGCATGGAGGGCAAGCTATACCTGCATTTGATTTTTATCTCGCTCCATTTGTCAGATCAAGCTACATAGAAGAGATCAAAAATGTTGAAAATATGTCAGGAATTAACCTTTCACATTATTATAATCAGCATGTTGATGATTTTGCCAAAAGACATCTTGACAAAATGACTGGTGAACAAAGGGCAATTCAACACGCTATGAATAAGACTGTTGACAGAGTTCATCAAGCAATGGAAGCGTTTATACATAATATGAATACTATACATTCCAGAGGAGGAAACCAAGTCGTATTTTCTAGTATTAATTATGGCACTGACACATCGGCAGAAGGTAGATGCATTATGAGAGAACTTCTCATCAGCACTTTTGAAGGCGTTGGAAATGGGGAAACGGCGATTTTCCCTATTCAAATATGGAAGAAAAAAAGAGGCGTAAATTATTTACCTGATGATCCTAATTATGACCTTTATCAACTCGCATGTAAAGTTTCTGCAAGAAGGTTTTTCCCAAATTTCCTCAATCTCGATGCATCATTCAATAAAGATGAATCTTGGCAAGCTGATGACCCAAAAAGATATTTGCATGAAGTGGCAACTATGGGTTGTAGAACTAGGGTTTTTGAGAATAGATTCGGACCTAAAACTTCAATAGGAAGAGGTAATTTGTCATTCACTACTATTAATATTGTTAAAATGGCTATTGAGTGTATGGGAGTTAAAGACAAAGAACAAAGGGTAAACCTCTTTTTCTCAAAACTCGATAACATGCTTGAAATTGCAGCAAAACAACTTGATGATAGATATAATTTCCAGAAAACCGCGTTAGCAAAACAATTCCCACTGCTTATGAGAAGTTTGTGGATTGGTGCAGATAAACTCAGGCAAAATGAAACAATAGAGAGCGTAATCAATCAAGGTACACTTGGAATTGGATTTATAGGACTTGCTGAATGCCTTGTGGCGCTTCTTGGAAAACATCATGGAGAATCCGATGAAGCACAAGAACTCGGACTGAAAATAGTTACTTATATGAGAGACCGGGTTAATGATTTTTCCGAAAAATATAAACACAATTATAGCGTATTGGCTACACCGGCTGAAGGACTCGCAGGACGTTTTACAAGATTTGACAAGAAAGAATTTGGTATAATTAAAGGTGTTACCGACAGGGAATATTATACTAATTCTAACCATGTGCCTGTTTATTATAAATGCTCGGCGCGGCATAAAGCTGAAATTGAGGCTCCTTATCATAATCTTACAAGAGGTGGACACATATTTTATGTTGAAATAGATGGTGATGCAACTCATAATCCTCAAGTTATAATGTCAATTGTGGATATGATGGATAAATATGATATGGGATATGGAAGTGTCAACCACAATCGCAATAGATGCATGGATTGCGGTTATGAAAATGCTGACCCTAATTTTGCTGCTTGTCCTAAATGTGGCGGCAATAATATTGATAGATTGCAAAGAATTACCGGATATCTGGTTGGTACTACTGATAGATGGAACAAAGGAAAATTGGCGGAACTTAACGACAGAGTCACTCATGTTGATTCTGGAAATCAGTTGACTCTTTTCCCAGAGGATAAATTATAATGAGATGATGTTGTCTATTTTAAAAATTATTGAAGATACTACTGTTGATGGACCGGGATTTAGAACTTCCATTTACGCTGCAGGTTGTGACAACAAATGCAAAGGATGTCACAATCCGCAATCTTGGGATATTAATAACGGAACCAATATGTCGACAGATGAGATTATGAATGTAATCTTACAAGACCCGTTCGCTAATGTCTCGTTTTCTGGAGGAGACCCAATGTTTCAGCCGGATGGCTTTTTAGAATTAGCTATGGCAATAAAAGAGCAAACAAACAAAAACATTTGGTGTTGGACTGGATATAGATTCGAATATTTGTTGAGAATGAAGAAACAGAGAGAATTGCTCAACTATATTGATGTTCTCGTAGACGGCCCGTTTGTGGAGTCTTTAAAAGATCCCGATTTGTTGTTTCGCGGTTCGTCTAATCAGCGGTTAATTGATGTTCAACAATCTTTGATTAATAAAAAAACGGTGCTCTATTATGACCCAATGACTATGGTGTCATGAGTTTCTTAATTCTTGAATCAAATATTCTATACTTGTTTGACTGTTTATCAGTTGATTGGCATATAAAACTCATCCAAAATTTGGACATGTATTTTTAAACTTTTTTAATTATTTAACGTCACATTTATATGTGGCGTTTTTTTTCATATTTCTTTTATTATCAATAGTATTCTAAATGGTTTTCAACTGTTTGGAACCCAATAAATTAGTATTATTATGAGACAACTTCTTACATACTTGCTCGTTGTATTTTGTTTTTCAACTGTTTCTGCTCAAAAAAAAGCTACTGTGACAGGACGGGTCCTTGATTCGGAAAGTGCTGAAGCTCTGTCTTATTCTACCGTTCAGATAATGAAAAACGATTCTACATCAATGGTTGGTGGAGCGGTTACTAATGTTAATGGCTACTATACGGTAAAAAATATTCCACCCGGGCAATATGTAATGAAAGTGTCATATATTGGTTATCATAATTTTTTTCGTCAACTTGAAGTTAAAGATGGAGCTACTGAGGTAAACGGTGGAACTGTCCTTCTGACACCAAATTCCGTTATGTTACAAGAGGCTGTAATTACAGGTACTTTGAGACAGGTTGAAGTTAAAGAGGATACTTTGATTTTTAATGCCGATGCTTTCAAAGTCCCTGAAGGAAGTGTTCTTGAAGAATTAATAAAAAAAATACCTGGTGCTGAGGTAAGTGATGATGGAACTATAAAAATTAATGGAAAAACTGTATCTAAAATTCTTGTTGAGGGTAAGGAGTTCTTCTCAAACGACAAATCTATGGCGATGAAAAATCTGCCGGCTAATATTGTTGATAGAGTTAAAACTTATGATAAACAGTCGGATATGGCTAGAATGACAGGAATTGACGATGGGGAAGAGGAAACGGTTTTAGATCTCTCAATAAAGAAGGGTATGAAAAATGGATGGTTTGGCAATGCCGACTTAGCAGGAGGTACAAAAGAGCGATTCTCAGAAAAATTAAATGTAAATCGATTTGCTGATCAAACTCAATATTCTGTTATTGGCTCTTTTAATAATGTTAATGACAGAGGATTTGGAGGACGTGGAGGCGGAGGTGGAAACGGTATAACAAAAAGCGGAATGGGGGGCCTAAACATAGCTCTTGAAAGAGGACAATTTGAAATTGGGGGGAATGTCAGATATCAAGGACGCAGATCATATAGTAGAACTGAAACCGCATCGCAAAATTTTATTACTACGAATTCTTCTTTTTCAAATTCTCTTAACAGGTCTTGGAACAGAAGCAACAATTTTACGGGCAATTTTAAAATCGAATGGAAACCGGATTCGATGTCTACTTTAATGTTCAGACCAAACTTCTCTTTTGGTAACTCTAAAAGTTATGGTCATGGAATTAATGCAACTTTCAATGACGACCCATATCAACAAGATAATATTGAAGACCCTTTAGAGCAAATTGAAAATATAAGTCACGACATTCTTGTGAATAGAAATATTACAGGTAATAGAAGCAATGGAAATAATTATAATTTGAGTGGTAATGTGATTTATAATAGAAGATTGAATAATGTTGGCAGAAATTTTTCAGTTAATTTAAGTGGAGACTTATCTCATAATGAAAATAAAAGCTTTTCTTTGAGCGATGTCACATATTTTCAAGTGCACGATTCTGTTGCATTGACTTATAGATATAGAACGACTCCTAACTCTAACAAGAATCTTAATCTGGGTTTTAATTATACTGAACCGCTTATTAATAAGAAATTATTCCTTCAATTATCTTATAGATTTAACTACTCCAACAGACATAGTGATGGAAGTGCCTATGACATGGGAAGTGTGGAGGAACTTATATCACAAATAAGAAATACTGGTGCTGGATTCTTGCCTTGGAATTATTACGAATATCTGGACCATGATTTGAGTAGATACACTGATAATACAAACTATATTCACAACATAGACCTACAGTTAAGGTTTGTGAATGACGCCATCAATATGAATGTGGGTGTTAATGTTCAACCTCAAAAACAAAAGGTTGAATATAACTATCAAGGACTAGATACAATAGCTTCGAGAAATTTCATGAGAATTTCACCGACTTTAAATTTTAGGTACAAGTTTAATAAACAGCATACACTCAGAATAAGATATAGGGGAAGTACACGACAACCGGAAATTACTGACTTATTTAATATGACAGATAATTCTAATCCTCTAAATATTAGAATGGGTAATCCAAACCTTTCTCCTTCTTTTACAAATTCAATTAATGTGGATTGGAATAATTATATAAGTGTTTCACAAGAAAATTTTGTTGCGAGAATATCATTTCAAAACACATTAAACGCCATTGAAAATAGAACACAGTATAATGAAGAAACTGGTGGAAGGATATCTATGCCTGTTAATATAAATGGTAATTGGAATGTAAGTGCGGATTTCGGATACAATAGACCGATAATACTTGATAATTTAACTGTCAGTACATCAACTTCTGCTAGATACAATAATAATGTTGGATATATTTACCAGAATAATACATCACAAAAAAACACCGTAAATAATTTAAGACTTTCGGAAAATTTGAGAATTAATTATAGGACTGAATTATGGGATGTTAGTTTCAATGGAAATATATCGTATAATAATCAAAAAAGCAAACTTGTACCTACTAACAACCGTGATACATACGATTTCTCTTATGGATTTGCTGCTAATGTTAATTTGGATAATGGATTTGGATTCTCCACTAATATAGGAATGAATTCAAGAAGAGGTTATGCTAGTGCTAATATGAATACAAATGAATTAATATGGAATGCACAAATTTCATATAGATTCTTGAAGGGGAAAGCTGCTACGGTTTCTATTCAAGCATATGATATTCTTGCCCAAAGAAGCAACATTAGCCGGAATATATCAGCTATGATGAGAAGTGATACTGAAACAAATGCTATTTATTCATATGTTATGGCACATTTTATTTATAGGTTTAACATGTTTGGAAATGGAAATAGAAACAGAGAAGACCGCAACAACAATGATGGTGGCTATTTAAGACGCAATGATATGGACAACAACGAAAGGCCACAAAGAAACAGAAACTAACATTATGAGTTGATTATAAAACCAAATTTGTGACCCCCAAAAAGTGTGGAAAATAACCGCACTTTTTATTTTTATATTTTCTATGTTTACTACAAATAATTTACCCCCCCTTTCTCTAAATTGAATTTGTTTTGAGACAATTTTGTCGTTTTGTAGCTTGTCATTATACTTAAATGTTAAATCTTGAACAAAATCATTTCGCATACTCTTAAAATTCATTAATTTTGATTATATTTGCAAATCTTTTTTTCATTTATTTTCAATTAAGAAAGTATGGCGGTTAATCACAATCATCTTGTTATTATGGCAGGCGGAATCGGCAGCAGATTTTGGCCTATGAGTACAACTCAAAAACCTAAGCAATTCATCGACGTTATGGGATGTGGACGGACTTTTATACAACTTACATTTGATAGGTTTAATGGAATTGTACCTCCTGAAAATGTTTGGGTTGTTACAAGCGTTAAATATGCTGATATGGTAAAAGAACAGTTACCGGAAATCCCACTGCAAAATATCTTACAGGAACCTTGTAGAAGGAATACAGCTCCTTGTATTGCTTATGTTGCTTGGAAAATTAAAACTAAAGACAAGAAGGCTAATTTGGTTATTACTCCAAGTGACCATTTTGTAGTAAACGAAAAACATTTTAAAGAAGTGGTTGCTGATGCTCTCAAATTTACTTCTGATTCTGACGCTATTGTCACACTTGGTATGAAACCGTCAAGGCCTGAAACAGGATATGGATATATTTTAGCGGATATGTCTACTCCTTCTTTAAAAAATAAAAATGTTTTTAGAGTAGATAGCTTCAAAGAAAAACCGGATCTTAAGACTGCTATGGCTTATATTCAACAAGATGACTATTTCTGGAATTCCGGTATCTTTATCTGGAGTGTTAGCACTATAGTCAATGCTTTAAGAATTTACGCACCAGAAATTAATGCTATTTTTGAACCTCTTGTCGATGTTTATGGTACACCTAACGAACAACTTATAATCAATGAGGAATTCCCTAAATGTCCAAATATTTCTGTTGACTATGCCATTCTGGAGAAAGCAAATGAAATCTTCGTCTATCCTGCTGATTTTGGATGGAGTGATGTGGGTACCTGGGGGTCTTTGAAAACTATGCTCAACAGTGATATGGATGGAAACGCGGTAGTGGGGGAAAATGTAAATCTTTACGAAACACGTAATTGTATTATTCATACTCTTGGTGAGAAAAAAGTTGTTGTGCAGGGTATGAATGATTGCATCATTGCTGAAAATGATAATACATTACTCATTTGTAAATTGAAGGAGGAGCAAAGAATTAAGCAGTTCTCTGGAGAGTGAATATTATATTCGTAGTTTCATACTTAATTTTTTATAATCGTGATCCTCATTGCTGACAGCGGTTCTACGAAAACTGATTGGTGTGTCGTAAACGGGCAAAATGTAAAATATTTTACTACTCAAGGCATTAACCCGTTTCAGCTTAACGAACATCAAATAATTACTATCATTAATAACGAACTTTACCAACCTTTGGTGGATTATGGAAAAGAATGTCAATGTGCTAATGTCATTGATGACATTCAAGATATTTTCTTTTATGGTGCTGGATGCACTGACAATATGGCTCACGTTGTTGCAACATCATTAAGAAAATCATTGAATAATCATTCTAGATTGTTCGTTAAAAGTGATTTGTTGGGAGCTGCTAAAGGTTTATGCGCTGACAGACCCGGCATAGTCTGTATTCTTGGAACTGGTTCTAATTCTTGTTATTATGATGGCAATGATATCATTGATAATGTATCTCCCCTTGGCTTCATTCTTGGAGACGAGGGAAGTGGGGCTTATATAGGAAAAAGACTTGTTGCCAATTGCCTGAAAAAACAGTTCTCTGATGAAATCTGCAAAATGTTTCTTGATGAAACTAAACTTAATCAGAATATCATAATACAAAAGGTTTATAGGGAGACTATGCCTAATAGGTTTTTGGCACAACTTTCAACATTCTGTGCAAGACATAGAGACATTAAAGAAATACATGATTTTGTTCTAGATTGTTTTGCACAGTTCTTTATAAGAAATGTAAATTTATATAATATACCTGAACTTGATGTAAATTTTGTTGGCTCTATTGCATGGTATTATAAAAAGGAATTGAAAGAGGCTGCTGAGTTGACTGGGTTTAAAATAGGTAATATCCTAAAGTCGCCTATGGCAGGATTGTTGAAATATCATGCAGAAATTTCTAACGCACATTTGTCATGAACGTCAAAATTGAAGAATCCTGGAAGGGAGCCTTGCAATCAGAATTTGATAAAGATTATTTTGCTCAACTGGTTCTTTTTGTTAAAGAAGAATATTGTAAATACCGTATTTTCCCGCCAGGCAAATTGATTTTCAATGCTTTTAATATTTGTCCTCTTGAAAATCTAAAGGTTGTCATTTTGGGACAAGACCCATATCACGAATTTGGACAAGCCCACGGGTTGGCTTTTTCTGTCTTAGATGGTGTGCCACTTCCACCCTCTCTCATAAATATATATAAAGAAATTCGTGATGATATGGGTAATGATACTCCTAATTCCGGAAATCTTACAAGATGGGCAAAACAAGGTGTCTTGTTGCTGAATGCAACATTGACTGTTAGGGAACATTGTGCTGCATCTCACCAAAATAAAGGCTGGGAAACGTTCACTGATGCTGTTATTAAAATAATTAGCGATAAAAAAGAACATGTTGCCTTTTTATTATGGGGAAGTTATGCGCAAAGCAAAGAAAAATTAATAGATCCGTCAAAACATTTGATATTAAAATCACCACATCCTTCACCATTATCTGCATACAGAGGCTTTTTTGGTAACCACCATTTTTCTATAACTAACAAATTCTTGGAAAAGAACGGACTACAACCTGTTCAATGGTGATACCGCATTATTTATATTAAATTATTTATATAGAATGATTAAGAATATCGTTTTTGACCTTGGAGGTGTTGTTTTACCTTTAACTCCGGAAGAAGCATGGAGTCGTTTTGAAAGTTTGGGAATTAAAAATGCAAGACAACAAATGGGGCTATATGGCCAGACTGGAATTTTCTTGAAGGTTGAAAACGGGGAATTAACTGCAGATCAGTTTATTAGAGAATTAAATATGCAGGCGCAAGCGATGGCTGATAATAAAGAGGTGGTTGAATATATTGGATACGATAAGGCGCAATGGGCTTGGAAAGGATATCTTGAAAATGTTGAATTATTTAGATTAAATAATCTGAAACGCCTAAAAAATAAATATAATGTATTGTTGTTGAGTAATATAAACCCATTCGTCGTAGAATGGGCTAGCTCTGATGAGTTCAGCGGTGATGGACACCCTATCTCGTATTACTTTAATCAATTGTACTATAGTTATGAATTAAAAGACTATAAACCTTCTGAGTCGATTTTTTTAAAATTAATTGAAATGGCTGGAATTGTGCCTCAAGAAACAATTTTTCTCGATGATGGACCTAAAAATATTCATATGGCAGAAAAAATGGGAATACATGGATTACTGGTTAAAAATAATGACGATTGGATGCCCTTACTGAACGAACAGTTAAAACTTTATAATTCTTGATTAGATAAAACTCGAAATCTGACAACCTTTGATTGTTTAATAACTAAATTGACGATGAACTTGTTTAAAATAATTCTTTTATTCTCTTTTATTTTTTGTTTTAAAATAAATGCGCAGAATACGGAAGATTCTATTACTTCCTACTTGACTAATTTCAGTTCGGATTCTCTTGAATTGAATGATGTGAGAAAATTTGGATTCCCTGTTTCTGACGGAAATTCTGTGAAATTATTAATGTCCGGACACGAAAAATTTGAAGATTTGTTTGAACATATAAATAAAGCTGAGAAATTCATTCATATGGAATATTTTAACTTTAGGAATGATTCCATTAATTCTCTGCTTATTAATCTTTTGCATGAGAAAGCTATGCAAGGAGTCGAAATTAGAATTCTTTATGACGCTTTTGGCAATTCTTCTAATAATAAACCTATTTATAAGGAAAAACATGATTCTATTGCTTCTCTTGGTATACAGATTTATAAGTTTGACCCAATAAAATTCCCTTGGGTTAATCATCTTACGAGAGATCATCGGAAAATTGTCGTCATTGATGGTATTTGGGCATATACTGGTGGCATGAATGTCGCTGATTATTATATTGATGGACTCGAAGGCATTGGCGAGTGGAGGGATATGCATATGAGAATTCAGGGACCTGCTGTTAATCATATTCATCAAATATTTGTTGATATGTGGGCAAAACAGACTGGATTACTGCTTACTGGAGCTAAATATTTCCCGGTTTTCACTAATATAGGTAATACAAAAATTGCTATTGTAAACAGACAACCGAGAACTAACAATCAAGCAATAAGGCAACTTTATATATCAATGCTTAATAATGCTAAAAAGACAGTTAAGATTATTAATCCTTATTTTGTTCCTACTTACAAAATAAGAAAAGCAATTGAAAATGCATTGAAAAGAGGGGTAGATGTTCAAATTATTGTTTCCGAGAAAGGCGACATACCTTTAACGCCTGAAGCATCACAGTTTACTGCGTATAAATTGATGAAAAAAGGGGCTAAAGTGTACTTTTATCAAAAAGGATTCCATCACGCTAAAATTATGATGGTCGACAACTCTTTTTGTACTATTGGTTCGGCAAATTTAAATAGTAGAAGCATCAGATATGATTTAGAGATAAATACAATTGTCTTTGACAAAATTATTACTAAACAACTTGTTGACATGTTTGAACAAGATAAGAAAGATTCTTATATGCTTGATTTGGAGACGTGGAAAAAAAGGAATAAATGGAAAAAAAATGTGGGATGGTTCGGGTCTTTGTTGACACCATTCCTTTAATTCTTTTTTTTATGGTCTTATTACTAATATATGATTATAGCTGCTTTTAAAACATTTTTTCAATAACGTGCCTTTTATGAAAATAAAACTGCTTTTGGCAATACTGGCCTTGTCTTTTTTTAGCCTCTCTTTTTCGCAAAATGCAAATACTGTATATCATCCTAAAAGGGAATTTAGAGGTGCGTGGATACAGTGTGTGAATGGACAATTTCTTGGTAAATCTCCTGCACAAATCAGACAGATGCTTGGAAAACAATTGGATGTTTTACAAAGCGCTGGGATAAATGCCATTATTTTTCAGGTAAGACCCGAAGGTGATGCATTATATTATTCTTCGTATGAACCATGGAGCCGATTTATTTCCGGAAGACAAGGCACACCGCCTGAAGACGGTTGGGATCCTCTTGCGTGGATGATTCAGCAATGTCACGACAGAGGTATGGAATGCCATGCTTGGATTAATCCTTACAGAATGAAGACTAAAGCTACAAAAGAAATGGCAATTACACATGTTGCAATTCTACATAAGGAATGGATTGTGAAGTATGGAGATCTATACATATTGAATCCGGCATTAAAAGAAGCACGAGACTATACCTGTCTGATTATTGAAGATATCTTAAATAAATATGAAGTTGACGGCATTCATATGGATGACTATTTTTACCCTTATCCAGAACCGGGATTAGTCTTTGACGATGAAGCATATTTTAAAAATGATTCAAGAGGATTTGAAAACTTGGCTGACTGGCGACGCGACAATGTTAATCTGCTAATTAAGGATATTCACAATCTAATTAGAAGAAAAGCCCCTTGGGTTAAATTCGGTATTTCACCATTTGGTATTTATAGAAACGACCCTGAAGGTAGAAACTCCCAATTTGGAAGCGCTACAAAAGGATTGCAGAATTTTGATGAACTATATGCCGACGTGGTTAAATGGCAGAAAGAAGGATGGGTTGATTATCTGATACCACAAGTCTATTGGAATATTGGAAATAAAGTGGCTGACTATAAAACACTCCTTTATTGGTGGAATGACTACTGTGCTAATAGACCTTTGTTCATCGGACAAGATGTTGAAAGAACTGTAAATGGGATTGACCCCAATGATTCTACAAAAAACCAAATGGATGCGAAATATTTATTGCAAAGAGAGCTTCCTAATATTCAAGGATCATGTCAATGGTATGCTGCTATGGTTGAACAAAACCCTGGAGGATATTGTTCTCAATTGAAGAATGTTTACCACAAATATCCGGCACTACAGCCCCAAATGTCGTTTATATACGACAAAATACCGAAACGCCCTGGGAAGATTAAGGTTAATATCCAAGGGGATATGACAATACTTTCTTGGAAACAACAAAATACGAGAAACGAAATTAAACGAGTTATAGCATATGTAATTTATGATTTCCCGCCTGGAGAATTGATTGATTTCGAGAATCCCAGATACATAAAATTAATTACTGGAAATAATTCTGTCGCTTTTAAAGGGGATATATATAATCATACTATTGCTGTTACTGCATTAGATCATTTTCATAATGAATCTAAGCCACGGATTCTTATTATGAATTAGATGTTTTGTTTATGTGACGTTTTCTATATTGATTATGGTTAAAAAATGTTAAGTAATATTGAAGCCTTATATGTACTATAAATTCATTGCAACCCTTATTGTAATTGAATCCTATGCATTACCAAATATTTCTAAACCATTGGTTACTAACATAAAACATTTCTTAAAAAAACTTTAAAGTGTACTCTTTTACACTTATTCTCTTTGCCAATTCAAAAAAAATGCCTAAATTTGCAAAAGATTTAGGAAATATATGTACTTTGTATTAATATTTACCTATAATCTATCGCTTTTTCAAAGTGTTGTAAATAATTGTTTGTCAATAATATATTAGATTATTATTTGTAATTTTTAATATAAATGACAAATATTTTAATAACTTGCTGGTCTGTTATCTGATTATGATGACTAAATAATTTTGAGCGTGACGCTTTTATTGACCAGCGCAAATACATTTTTTATGAAGAAATTATTTTTTATTATCACTTTTGCTTTTATTGCAATTTCTGCTAGTGCTCAAACAAGTGTTGACTTAAACAAAAAGTGGGGTGCGGTTATGGATGCAATTGAGCAAGTTGAAAGTAGAGGTAATGTAAGAGCTGTTTCACCTAATGGTAAATGGGTTGGATGCATGCAGATTTCTGAAATTTTAGTTAAAGAAGTAAATAATATTGTTGGGCATAGGAAATTTACATTGAATGACAGGTTCTCAAGAGAGAAAAGCCGTGAAATGTTCATTATTTTCCAGGAAAAATACAATCCTGAAGGAAACATGGAAAAAGCTATTAGATTGTGGAATTCTGGAGATTTAAAATGTATGCAACGCAAAGCTGCTACTGACGGATACTATAGAAGAGTTATGGCAAGCTATAATAACTTGGCTCGTACTAGATAAATTATTATTATATTATAATTAAAGGCGGAAACAATTAAGTTTCTGCCTTTTTTAATTTTATTATTTGTAGAATGTTTTAAGCCGGAACCGACTTAGTGTCGAATATCTGACTTACTAATTGTAGACTGTCTATGATCAGTATATGTTGAGGACAATGTTCTTCACATAAACCGCATTCTATACATTGATTTGCCTTGCCGTGATGTATGCTTAATGCATTATAGTAGTTCGATGTATTTATCAATTGTGATTCTTTGCCGAACTTATATATAGTATTATATAAATGGAAGTATTCTGGAATGCATATTTTCATTGGACAACCGTTTGAGCAATAATGACAAGAGGTGCATGGTATAACAATTGATTCACTTATAATCCGACGAGCCTCATTGATTATTGATGATTCTTCTGGATTTATTGGTTTGAAGTCTGACATATAGCTCACATTATCGTCAATATGCGATAAAGTACTCATTCCGCTTAATACCATGTGAACATTAGGAAGGGTTGCACAATAACGAATTGCCCAGGAAGTGGGACTTGCTGATGGATTGTACGAACGGAATAAGGTTTCAACTTCAGACGGAACTATTGACAAAGAACCGCCTTTGACTGGCTCCATGACAATCACGGGTTTGTTATATTTTACACACAATTCATAACAGCGACGCGAGTCTACGGTTGTACTTTCCCAGTCAAGATAGTTAATTTGTAATTGTACGTAGTCTATTTCCGGATGGTTTTGCAAAAGTTCCTCCAATAATTGGGAGTCAGAATGAAAGGAAAATCCTATGTTGCGGATTTTGCCTTCTTCTTTTTTGTGATTTAAAAATCCCCAACCATCATATCGGTCCATTTTTGACACATTTTCAGGATTGAGACAGTGAAGCAAATAGTAATCAAAATAATCTACTCCACAACGACATAATTGCTCTTCGAATATACGTTCCATGTCATCAGAACAAGATATTTCCCAACATGGCAACTTGTCGCATATCTCATATTTGTCGCGGGTATATCGCTTGCTAACGGCCTCTTGAAAGGCTAATTCACTTTTGCCACCATGATATGGATATGCTGTGTCAAAATACTTGAATCCACTGTCCAAATATTTATCTACCATTTGTTTAAATCGTCCTATATCTATTGACGTTTGATCGCTGGTTTCTTGTAATGGGAGACGCATCAACCCAAATCCTAATTTCTTCATAGACTTATAAGATTAACATGTTGTTTTAGGCAAAAATATAAAAAAATAAATTAAAACCAAATTGTTTATTGCGTAAAATTATTGTATAAAATAATGTTTTACAACATGTTTTTAAGTTTATTTCTATTTTATATTCTTAATTTCTATTTAAAATCCATGCATTTTTTTGCCTAAACTCCGTTTTAATCCCATGTTACAATAATGTTACAAAATAATGGGCCGATAAATGCTGGATATATATTCAGCGCATCTTATAAATATCCTAAAATCCGCAACTAATATTCATGTGGATTAATTTTGCTGTCTGTTGCTCCCTATGTCGATTTTGTCGCCGCCATAGAGGTAATTATTGGACTCTCTTGCACACCATCCCCTTACCCCATTAAGCATTGTAGGAGCTTTATGCTGTCTTATATCCACGAAGTTGTTTTATTTAACCGTCATCAAGAGCAAAAGGGTTCTGATATGACATGTTGTCCGTGTAGATGTTCAGCTGATAACGTCTAGCCATCCTTATCCATTTTGCCGGCACGCTGATGAACCTGAACACAAAGGCTTTGATGCGGCTTGTCTTCTTAAGTCCGAATGCTTTTGTGTCAAGCCTGTCCATGAGGAACTTGTAAAAATTTCGTATGAGTGCCGTCAGCAGCAGGAACACTGTGTTCTCTGCCATGAACGACTTTGGCAGCCTGGTCCATCCGAACCCATTGTTCATGTCATCGAAGATACGTTCCTTGCCGCCCCTGAGGTTATAAAACTCTACAATCTCGCGATTGGTTGAGGTGTAGTCGTTGGTCAGTATGCAGCGGTAGGTGTAATCGCCTTCCCACAAGTCCTGCTCACCGTCCACCCGCCGTTGCCGCTGTATGACCAGTCGGTAGGCCTTGCCCTCCCATTTCTCCGTGATGATGGAGTTCAATTCATATTCAATGCCGTTTATCTCCTCCCGCTTCCATCCGCGCAACGCCAGCAGGCTGTCATACAGCGACGAGCAGTTGTTGGCACGGATGTAGAACAGCTCTGAGTGCTTCTCGACGGTCTCCACAATCTGCCGCGAGCAGGAGCCACAGTCCATGCGTGACCTCCCGATATGGATGTCATTGGAATCAAGGTTTGAGAAGATGCGCTCCAGTGTGTCCTGCTGGTGGAAACGCACGTTGGTATTC
>ERZ842401.894-NODE-894-length-44243-cov-10.184213_pt1 | contig 44243 bp, 49 predicted proteins | sample MGYA00521270_ERZ842401 | MGnify/ENA primary metagenome ERZ842401 (study PRJEB31892, sample SAMEA3878208) | bioreactor metagenome | biome: Moose rumen | place: Sweden | collected 2011-10 | study: EMG produced TPA metagenomics assembly of the PRJEB12797 data set... | reverse complement strand
TTACCAATCCGACAAATAAAATATAAATGTCGGCATAGCAATGCCGACCTACCTACTACCTACTTCACCCCTCCTGACCTCCCCATCCGGGGCAAAAAAATGAGATGTAGTGCAAACTCCAGTATAACGATATATTTTGCTCAGCAGAGTGCTTTATAAAGGTCAGAATGACAATATCATTAATTTTTGACAATATTATGTGGTAAATACTATATAATAACCTTTATTTATTAAACATTATTTACAAAATTAACTGTATCTTTATATAAAACCATGTTTGTCCTATAATCTGTACAGAGGTATATACTTTGAAACATTCAAAATTAACATGGATGATATTTGCAGCACTTATTTTGGGTGTTGTTTTTGGTCATTTTTGCCCGCATTATGCGGTTAAGATGAAAACCTTAGCCGTAATATTTTTACGAATGGTAAAAATGATTATTGCTCCTTTGTTATTTGCAACATTAGTCAGAGGTTTAGCAAGCCATGGAGATGTCAAAAAACTTGGCAAAGTCGGGTTAAAAACTATTATTTACTTTGAAATTGTTACTACTTTGGCGTTAGTTATCGGCTTATTTATGGGGAATATATTTAATCCGGGGCATGGATTTGGTATGGCAGCCGCCAATCCTCAGTTGTTAAAAGAGGCAGGTTTAATGGCTGTAACCGCTCCTATGACATCCGTTTCGGAAATAGTTTATAATATTTTCCCAACAAGCATTGTTGAAGCAATGGCAGATGGGAATTTACTTCAGATAGTTGTATTTTCTATATTTTTTGCTGTTGCAATTTGTGCTGTCGGAGAAAAAGCAAAACCTGTCATGACTTTATTAGAGTCTGTGTCACAGGTTATGTTTAAATTTACGGAATATGTAATGTATTTTGCTCCGTTAGGTATTTTTGGTGCGATTGCATCTACTGTCGGATTAAACGGTTTATCTATACTGAAAAACTATTTTAAAGTAATTTTTTCTTTATATGCAGCGTTAATAGTATTTGTATTTTTGGTACTGTTCATCGCCTGCAAATATGCAAAAATATCTTTGAGAAATTTATTAAGAGTTATACAAGAGCCTGCAGTATTGGCATTTACAACTGCAAGTTCCGAAGCAGCTTTTCCAAAAGCAATTGATTTGATGGAAAGATTTGGAGTTCCTCAAAATATTGTAAGTTTTGTAATGCCTACAGGTTATACTTTCAATCTTGACGGAAGCACATTATACCTTGCGATGGCTGTTATTTTCTGCGCACAAATAAATGGAATTGAGTTAGGATTAACTCAGCAAATAATTATAATGCTTGCTTTAATGCTGACAAGCAAAGGGATCGCAGGCGTTCCAAGAGTTGCTCTTGTTGTACTTGCAGGAACTCTTGCAAGCTTTAATATTCCTCTTATAGGAGTTGCAATACTGCTTGGGATAGACCAAATCCTTGATATGGGAAGAACTACGGTAAATCTTATAGGGAATTGTGTTGCAACAGTTGTTATTGCAAGATGGGAAAATTGTTTTGATTACGATAAAATGAATAATTATATACAGGAATGCGACAAAGAAGGCGGATTTTGGAGTTTGATTGCCCCTAAGCCTTTAACCAAAACAGTAGAAGTTACAGAGAAAATAGAGGATAAATAAATGACTGAAACAACAGAACAAAAACAGTATAAAGATACCCTGAATTTGCCTCAGACAACATTGGCAATGAGAGCAAATGCAACCCAGCGAGAACCGCAAATTCAAAAATTTTGGGAAGAAAATAATATTTATGAAAAAATGCTTGAAAATCGTGATAAATCAAATTCTTTTGTTTTACACGACGGACCTCCGTATTTAAGCTCAGAAAAAATTCACGTTGGAACAGCATTAAATAAAATTTTAAAAGATATTCTTATTAAGTATAAAACTATGAAAGGATTTTATGCTCCTATGGTTCCGGGGTATGACGGACACGGTTTGCCTATTGAAAATGCAGTAGTCAAGACACTTAAAGGTGGTCGTCATTCAATTACGGAAGGAGAATTAAGACAAAAATGCAGAGAATTTGCTCATAAAAATCTTAAAGGACAAGAAAGTGAATTCCGTCGTTTGGGTGTATTAGGCAATTGGGAAAATCCTTATCTTACAATTAAACCTAAATACGAAGCGCAACAAGTTCGTGTATTTGGTGAAATGTATAAAAAAGGTTACATTGAAAAAGGTTTGAAGCCTGTTTACTGGTGTGCATCTTGCGAAACTGCTCTTGCAGAAGCCGAAGTTGAATACGCAGATATTTCTTCAAAATCAATATATGTAAGATTTGAATTTGATGAAGATAGTACAAAAAAAATAAATCAGGAGATTCTGAAACAAGTTCAGAATGACAATAAAATATACGCAATAATCTGGACAACTACTCCTTGGACAATTCCTTCAAACGTCGCAATTTCTATGCATCCGCGATTTGAATACACATTATTCGATTATAAGGGAGATATTTATGTCACTGCAACTGATTTATTAGGTGCATTTTTGGCTGATGTAGGCTGGGAAGAAAGCGATATTAAGGTTGTCGGTACCGCAATCGGGCAAGATTTTGAGTTGATGAACACAAAACATCCGCTTGTTGATAGAAAATCAAAAATAATTTTAGGCGAACATGTTACGCTTGATGCGGGGACAGGTTTGGTTCATACAGCTCCGGGGCATGGTCTTGAAGACTATGAAGTCGGTGTAAAATACGGTGTTGAAGTCTTTTCACCTTTAGATGCAACAGGATGCTGGAAAGAAGAAGTCGGAATTCCTGAACTTGTCGGAGTACCTTATTACAAAGGAAATGACATGGTAATTGATATGCTTGAAAGCACAAAAGCTCTTGTATATCAAAATGAAATAAATCACAGTTATCCTCATTGCTGGAGATGCAAGCATCCTGTAATTTATCGTGCAACACCTCAATGGTTTGTAAAAGTTGATAAATTCAGACAAAAAGCAATGGATGCAATTCATGGTGTCAAATGGATTCCTGCAAGCGGGGAAAGCCGTATTGGCAATATGGTTGCAAGCCGTACTGACTGGTGTATTTCACGTCAGAGAGCATGGGGGGTTCCTATCCCTATATTCTATTGCGAAGATTGCGGTGAGGTTATTTGCAATGACCAAACAATAGAAAATGTTGCTAAAATATTTGAAAAAGAAAGTTCTGATGCGTGGGTTAATCACAACGCAGAAGAACTTTTACCATCAGGTTTTGTATGCCCTAAATGCGGAAAGACTCACTTCCGCAAAGAAAAGGACATTATGGATGTTTGGTTTGATTCAGGGGTATCGTGGAGTGCTGTTGTAGAAGCAAGAGCAGACGAACTCGGACATACTCCGGTCGATATGTATTTGGAAGGTTCAGACCAACACAGAGGATGGTTCCAGTCTTCATTATTAACCTCTATAGCAACTCAGGATAAAGCTCCATATAAACAAGTTTTGACCCATGGTTTTGTTTTTGGGGAAGACGGAAGAAAAATGTCCAAATCTTTAGGCAACTATATTCGCCCTGATGATATTATCAAAAACTACGGTGCTGATATTTTAAGACTTTGGGCTGCTTCTGTTGATTACAAAAATGATATAAAAATCGGTAATAACATTGTCGGACAACTTACTGAAATATTTAAAAAAACAAGGAATACCGCACGTTTCTTGATCGGTAATTTATTTGACTTTGACCCTGCAAATGATTATGTAAAATATGACGATTTAAAATTAATTGATAAATTTGCACTTCATAAACTGAATAAATTGATTGAAGAAGTAACTCAAAGCTTTGAAAGCTATGAATTCTACAAATATTTCCAATGCTTACAAAATTTTGCTGCGGTTGATTTGAGTTCTTTCTATCTTGATATCGTAAAAGACAGATTATACACGGCAGGCAAAAAATCGCTTTCACGTCGTGCTTGTCAGACTGTTTTGTTTGAAAATCTTATGGCATTAGTCAGAATTCTTACTCCTGTAATGCCTCATCAGGCAGAAGATATCTGGCAAAGCGTTCCTGAAAATCAAAAAGGCGGATTGATAAGTATTTTACTTGCAGATTTCCCTGTTATGAATGAAAAATGGAATAAGCCTGAACTTGAAGAACAATTCTCTCAAATTTTGAAATCAAGAGAAGTTGTTACAAGAGCTATCGAACCGCTAAGAGCAGATAAAAAAGTCGGAAGCTCTCTGGAAGTTGGGGTTTATATCAAAGCTGAAAATGAAGAAATCCTAAAAGTGAATGAGTCAGATTTGGCTGATATATATATTGTTTCTCAGGCACAATTAACAGATGAAAAACCATCAGAAGAAATCTTAAATGAGTATAACGAAGAAGGTTACAGCGTTTGGGTGGTAAAAGCAAAAGGAGAAAAATGTTCACGCTGTTGGAAATATCGTGAACTTAATTCAAACGGTATTTGTCCTGATTGCGCTGAAGCAGTCGGAGAATAATTAAAGGCAATTATATATTATTTACCACAAAATTTTGGCAAAACGGTTATCCCTAACGGGGAATCACCCACCCAAATTTCTAAATTTCACATTCTGTTCAATTTGAAATTTCTCCCTCCCTCACGAGGGAGGGTAGGGGTTGGTGCTGATTTTAACTTATTTTTGTGGTAATTCCTATATAGTTACCTAATTAAATATAAAACAGAAAATAAAGGTGCGAAATTTAGTACCTTTATTATTTTGTAATTAGGATGTGTTCACACAAATCGTCATCCTGAGCGTTAGCGAAGGATCTCATAAATTTTAAAAGCTTTGAGATTCTTCGGCTAAAGCCTCAGAATGACAATATTATAAAATTTTGTGTGAACACACTCTAAATTACAAATTAAAAAATTAATTCTTCTTTGACTTAAAAACAAATAATATTCCGCATATACTGGTTATAAACAAAATGACAGAAATTATCTGCGCAAAAGGTATTGAACCTATATTCAATACACTGTCAATTCTTATTTGCTCAATAAAAAACCTTATCAGGGAATACAAAATCAAATATGAAAAAAATACCAATCCTTTATATTGTTTAGCGAATTTTTTATATATCAAAAATAAAAGTATAAAAGAAATAAAATCTAAAATACTTTCATACAAAAATGTCGGATGAAACAGTTCATATTGACTATAACCTGAAATCCTTCTTCCTGGCGGTACATATAAACCCCAATTTTGGGATGCTACAGGCAAACCGTAAGCTTCGGAATTAAAATAATTTCCCCACCTGCCAATTGCCTGACCCAAAAATGTAGAACATGCGATAGGGTCTATTATTGTAAAAAAATTCAACCGATATTTTTTCATCATAAACAACGTACTTACAATGCCGCCAATTATACCGCCATGAATAGACAATCCGCCTTCCCTGATATCAAAAATCTCAATCGGGTGACTAAAATAATAATGAGGATTCAGAATACAAAAATAAAACCTTGCAAATAATATTCCCGTAATTATAATTACAGGTGCGAATTCAAGAATTATATCTTTTTTTAAATCAGGATGTGAATAATTAAATAATTTATTTGCAAATATCAGTGCAAAAAATATTGCACAAGCCAAAATTATACCGTAATAATAAATTGATATCCCCAAAAAATTAAATGCAATATCATTTTGAGCGGGTATAATCAATCATTTACTCCTCATTTGCGGGATTTGAACTTTTCCCTTCCAAAGATTCAATTTGTTTTTCTACTTCTTCTCTGTCAGAAGCTTTTGGCTTTAGCTCCAGATACTTACTATAATTTTTTACCGCAGCATCTTTGTACTGGGCAACATAATTCTGTTCTTTCTCGCTCATTTTATATTCTTCGCTAAAATCAACTTCATCTGCATTCGGTTTATAAAGTTCACCTTCAGAATTCAATCTTACACGACCCTGCTCAATATCAATTGCAAGATTGTTTTGAGATGTTGCAAGAGAATAAAATACATCTGCTTCATTTGGTTTAATTTCCAAAGCTTTCTGATATTCATCGGATGCGTTCAGATAATCTTCAGCCTGAGTGTATGCAATAGCAAGATTATAATGTGTTTCATATATAGAAGGGTCTAAATCTATACTTGATTTAAGTCGTTCTATTGCCTGAACATAATCGCCTTTTTGCATATACATCTGAGCTTTGTTATTCAAATCTCTTACAGCAAAATTATTTATACAAGCCGTTGATACAACAGCTACAATTAAAACACTGGCTATGAGTAATGTCTTTTTCATATATCTCCTCTTAAAAAAATAAGGTTGTTAATTTATTATAATTTAATAATAAATATATGGCAAATTTCATTAATTTAAGTTACAATAAAAAAGTGAAATGTGAATCGTGAATTGACCGTTTCATAATAACTTATATTTATTTGTTGTAAAAGACAATTCACCATCCACGACTCACGATTCACTCATAATAAGGAGTTTAAAATGTCAGACGATAAAGTTGTAAGCCTGGGCTCTAAAAAGAATAAATCTAAAGAACATAAAGAAGAAGAACAAAAACAAGAACTTGTTTATTGCAGTTTTTGCGGACGACCAAATACACAGGTAATAAAAATGATTGAAGGTCCGGGGGTAAATATTTGTTCGGAATGCACTATGATAGCATTGCAATATTTTGTTCTGGAAGACAGAATACCTTGTGCCGAAGCACAACAAATTTTAAAAGCATTCTGGGGAAAGGCAAAATAAATTGAGCGTTTCAAAACAACTTAATCCTTTTGAAATAAAAACGACTTTGACAAAGTTACTTGGTAAAATAAATTCGGTAGAAGATTTAAGGAATTGCCTTGATGACATAGATTTACTTGATTCACAGGAAGATAAATCATTGTTATCAAAGTTATTATTCAAAGAATTATCTAATGCCTCAAAAGAAAAAATTCCGGTAATATGTTTTTTGTTAGAGCATTTTGTCAGTAAAAATGATTTGATTTCCGGCTTGTGGGAAATGATGAGAAATAAAAATCTTTCAACAGATATAAGAGTAATGGTACTTAACATGCTCAGAGAGCTTGATGCAGACTGGTCGTATGATAATTGCTCAGAGTATGTTGAAGATGCAGATGAAATTCTTGACGAGAACACAAAACAGTTATTAAAAAATGCAATTATAAATCCGGAAGTTCAGATTGATTTTATGGACTTTCTTGCATCAATCAAAACTGAAGATAAAATAACATTATTGAATTCATTTGAACGTGATTTTGAATCTGATGCTCTGGCAAACATTCTTATACCTGTTTTTGAATCTAATCCAGACAGTCCTGAAGGGAAAGAAGCTCTGAAATTGCTGGGAAATACAAAATCTCAGCTTGCTCTGAATCTGCTTGAAAGAATGAATAAATACACAACAGGAGAGCTTAATCAAAGAATAAGAAAAAGTCTTGCAACATTAAAAATGTCAGGTATGAGAACTGATAATACAAAAGAATTGTATAAAAAACTCCTTATAAATACAAAACCTGACAAATTTTATGTGACATATCCTGACGGACATGGTGATGTTGCAATGATTTGTACAAGAATAACCAAAGAAAAAAGAATCCGTTTTATATCAATTGTTATAAACATTGAAACAGGAATTAAAGATTGTTTTGGATTCTATGATATTTCACAATTTGAATGCAATAAAATTTTAGAGAAATTTTTAAAAGATGAAAAAGTCGTATCAGTAAAACCGAAAATCTTTAAAAATATTTTGTTTAATGCTGAAATTACAACCATTAGAAAATCCGATTCAGATTGGAAACTCCCGTATGAATACATCTGCTGGAGAAACTTGTTAATAGATATAGATTGTGATGAAAAATATATCGATGAAATTATAAAAAATGAATTTATGCCTGATAAAATAAGCATAAATATAATAAAAAATCTTGAAGAAATGAAAATATCTTCTCATTGGTTTTTGGATGCTGATTACAGCGACGAATTTGAAGAACTTTTGAAAGAATTAAAAAATACCAAAAATTTAGATGAATTGATTAGAAATTATAAAGATAAAGTATATTATACGGAAGAAAAAGTTTCATGGAAAAATAAACTTATTTTCTGTGCATATATTAAATATTCAATAGACAAAAATGATGAAGCTCGTAATATATATAATATCGCATCTGATAATGACACATTCGAACAGTTACTGACAGATATACTAAAACGCAGTATCTATGAATATTTAGTTCTTATAAAATATAATAAAGATTTGAATACTGAAATGTTTACAGATGAAAATATTTCGGATAAAATAACATATATAGAAACAAATTGGGTAAAATCTGATGTATAAAATAATGGCTCTTGATATCGGAACTAAACGAATAGGAATAGCCCTGAGCGATTTTCTTTTAGTTACTGCACAAGGTCATTCATACATACCGAGAGAACCGGAAGACAAGGCTATTGAAACAATACATAAAATTGCAAAAGAAAATCATGTAGAAAAGATAGTTGCCGGATTACCGATAAATATGGATGGGACAAAAGGATTTCAAGCAGAGAATTGCGAAAAATTTGTTTCAAAAATAAAAGGTTATGAGGTAATATTTGAAGATGAAAGACTGACCTCAGACAGTGCAGAAGAAAATCTGCGAAATAAAAAAATTGATTTCAGAAAAGACAAAGGACTGGTTGATATTGAAAGTGCCTGTATTATACTGGAACAATACCTTTCAAGAATAAATTAAACAATTTACAAATATAAAGGAGCAAAAAATGGCAGAAGAAGAAAACAATTTAATCGAATTAACAGATGAAGATGGTAATGTTATCAAATGTGCATTGTACGATATAATAGATTTTGAAGATAAACAATATGCAATTCTTGCAGATATGTCCCAGGCTGAAGATGATATGTATGATACGATTATTGTAACATATACCGAAGAAGACGGAACAAGCTATTTTGAAACAATCGAAGATGATGAAGAATTTGACAGAGTTTCAGAATATGTAGATAAAATACTTGAAGAAGAAGATTTGGAAGACGAAGAAGACAAATAGTTATGTTTGAAAAATTCACAGAAAAAGCACTTAATGTAATTGTAGAAGCACAAAACATTGCGATTTATGACCACTCTGATAAAGTATTATCAGAACATTTACTGCTTGCGGTCGTTAAAAATGCAAAAGGATTTTGCGCAAGAATTTTTAATTCTTACGATATTACATATGAGCGTTTGGCACAAGAAATATATATGAGCCTTAATATTGAAGAAGCAGATATGAATTCTTCAATTCCATTCAGTGATGATTTTAAACGCATATTGCAAAAGACAATGGATTTGGTAAATGAATCCGGCAACTCAACCGTTCACTACGAACACCTTGTCTTAGCAGTAATAAATGATAAACATTCCAAAATTTCAACATATCTGGAAACACTTGGTTTTGATATTGATAAATCAAGACCGCTTATAGAAAAACTCGTTCAGAGAAAAGTAAAAAAAGATTTTCACCCTGAAATTGAAGAAAATAAAGAACCGGAAATCGATTTGACAAAAGAAACAGATACTCTATTTGATAATCTGGAAGCTTCAAAAGTCCTTGAGCGTGCAGTTTCAAAACTATCAACTTCAGGATTTGAAATTCTTGGGACAGAACAAATTATCTCGTCTATTTTGGAAGATAAAGAATCAAATTTGACCAAAATACTTGCACAATTTGGCATTACCGGCAGTGCATTCGAAGATAAATTATCAAAAGTACAGTCAAGGAGCGCAGAATATGAAGGACGTCAAATTGTATTTACGCCAAATGCTTTTGTTGCAATGACATTAGCTCAGCAAACAGCAAAAGAGCTTGGCTCATCTGAAGTTCTGCCGGAACATATGATTTTAGGTTTATTAAAATCTAAAAAAGGTGTTGCTTATAATATTCTTAAAGAATTTAAAATTAATGATGATGATTTGGCTCATACAATTATTAAACCTATTGAAAAAGAAATGCCTGAAACATTAACAATCCTTCGATTGGCAAAGCAGGAAGCAAGACGTATGGGCAAATGTGTTGTCGGAACCGAAATGTTTATGCTTGGTATTATCGGGGAAGCGACAGGAATAGGTGCAGTCGTCCTTAATGAGCTTGAAATTACAATAAAAGATGCCAGAAAAATTGTAGAACAAATGGTTGGTATGGGCAGCGATTATTCAGATAAAGAAATCATGTTTACAAAACGTGCAAAACGCGTTCTGGAAACTGCATGGGAAATTGCCAAAAAAGCCAATAAAACAAAAATTGAATCTTCTGATTTGTTATGGGCGATTACCACAGAACCTGAATCTACTGCTATGCAGGCATTAGAGCAACTCGGAACAGATGTTTTGGAAATTCGTGAAGGTATAAAAAAACATTTGAATTTATAAGAATAAATTCTGTTGAATAATGAATATAATTGAACAAACTGTTAAGAATTTTTTAAAAAATTATAACATTGATAAACCTGAAAATATATTTCTTGTTGCATTTTCCGGCGGTTATGATTCAATGTGCCTGCTAAATTGTCTGAAAAATATTTGCAAAAACAAAATTATTGCAATTCACTTAAATCATAACTGGCGAGGAGAAGAAAGTGATACGGAAGAAAAAAATTGTGAAGAATTTTGCATAAAAAATTCAATAGAGTTTTACAGCGAAAAGCTGCCATCTGATATTGCACACACTGAAACAGATGCCCGAAACGCAAGATATGATTTTTTTGACAGGTGTGCGAAAAAATTTCACTCAAATATTATATTCACTGCGCACAATAAAAATGACAATGCCGAAACTTTGATTTATAGAATCGCTAAAGGTACAGGTATTTCAGGTTTATGCGGAATTTCACCCCACAGAGATATTTTCTACAGACCACTTTTGAATATCGACAGAAATACAATAGAAAAATATTGTCAAAAAAATAACCTTAAACCAAATAATGACAGCTCAAATAAAGATACTATACACAAAAGGAATTTAATAAGAAGCGATATTTTACCCTTATTTCAGGAAATTAATCCTAATGTAATTAATGCTTTGACTTCTTTAATTCAAAATGCGAAAGATGAAGAAGAAATTGCATATGAGTACATTGAGAAAATCAAAAACAAAATACTTAAAAATAATAAGTTTAGTACAAAAGATTTTCTCAATTTATCAAATCCGATACGGATGCGTATTATTTATGATTTAGTTATTCCTTTGGTACCGCAGGATTATGACAAACAAAGAATACAAACTCTTTTGAAATTTATAGTTGAAAATACCACTTCAAAATCGGGTAAAATTTGTTCTGTTACAACGGGATATGATTTATATGTATGCGAAAAATATTTTGAACTAATAAAGAAAAAAAACAACGAAAAAATAAACATAAAAATAGATAAAACCGGAGAATATAAAAATGGAAGAATTACTGTCAATATTTGCGAATGTGATAGCATGCCTGACAAAACTGATAAACATTCTGGCAGGGTTGTTTATGTTGATTTCTCCTCAATAGATTTCAATTTCGAATTTAGAAATCGACAAGATGGGGATATTATCCAACCATACGGAATGAACGGACATCAAAAATTAAAAAAATATTTAAACGCAAAAAAAATTCCAAACCATAAAAAAGACGAATTAATTTTTTTAACTCAGGGCAAAGAAATTTTGTGGGCTCCGGGTATAGGTTTAAGTGATAAAATAAAAGTAACAAAAAATCCTACACATAAGATAGAGGTTAAAACAGATGGAAATTAAATTAGAAGATTTAAAAATTTTGTATAGTTCAGAGCAATTACAATCAAGAATAGCAGAAGTTTCAAAAGAACTAAACAATTTTTATAACGGAGAAGAAGTTATTGCAATATGTGTTTTAAAAGGAGCGGTTGTATTTGCAACTGATTTAGTAAGACATCTTGATATGCCTTTAAAAATAGAATTTATAAGATTATCAAGTTATGGTTCTTCAACCACAACATCGGGAAAAGTAAATGCTGTCGATATAAAACTTCCTGATTTAAACGGAAAAAATGTTTTAATCATTGAAGATATAGTAGATACAGGATTAACTGCAAAATTTTTGATTGATTTTATTCATATGAATTTTCACGTCAAAACTTTAAAATTCTGCTCGCTTTTAGATAAAAAAATTACAAGAAAAGTTGATATTGAACCGGATTATTACTGCTTTGATGTAGATGATAAATTTGTTGTAGGTTATGGTCTTGATTATGACGGTTACTACAGAAATTTACCATATATCGGATATAAAGAATAACTCCATTTTATTTTTTGTAAATAAGTAAGATAGCAATTAAGGCTATTGCGCCAATAGTAATAAAAATATCTGCGACATTAAATACCGGAAAATTCATAAAGTTTAAATGAATATAATCTCTGACATAACCGAGAACAATTCTTTCATGGCAATTAGCCATAATTCCGGCAGATAAAAGTCCAATGAAAGAAACTGATATCAAATGGATACTTTTATTATGATGAACATAACCCCATAATAAAGTTGTTGCAACAATTGCCGATATTATAAAAAATTCTCTCGCATTTTCAAGTAAACTGAATGCAGCTCCGCTGTTTTTTAAATAAGTAAGACTAAATACCGCATTTGAATAATGATGTCCTGAAGTAACATTATCTACTATTAATTTCGAAGAAAATAAAGCCAAAAATATCCAGAATATAAAACTTCCTATCAGGAAAAAATATTTACCAACCGATTCTCTCATTACTCTTTAACCTCTAATTTAACAAAATTATTTTTTGGAATTACATTTACTCTTTTCATTAAACATGCAACACCTGCAACATATATCTTTGTACCGTTAAAACTATCTGAAACGGCTTTGGAAATTGCAAGAGATACTACGGCATATTCATTAATATTATCAGTATTAGCTTTTATAAACCTTTCCAAAACATTTGTTTTTGGCATTGTTCTTAATGGCCCTTCAGGAATTTTGGACGGATACACTACAGGATCATGTTCTATAGAACCAACAATAACAGTATTTTTATCTGCCTCTGCTTTTGCAGTGATTGTGTATTCTTCACCTGCGCCTACCTGATTTGGTGCAATCAATTCTATATTCATAAACCTTGCATCACCGTATAATAATGAAGATTCATCTGTCAGCATAATTTCTCCTGATATGAACCATTTGTCATTAATTTTTACAAGCTGGTATATACTTGTTGATTTTGCATGAATTTCTCCGGTTATAGATAATTTATCTAATTTATCATATATAGTACCAATTGCAGATTCCTCAACGGTGACGGACGCATTATTACCGTTTATATCAATTGAACGGATTTTTGTTGTATAAGCCAAATCTTTACATTCATCCCATGTTTCTTCAATACTTTTAAAATATGCTTCTTTGTTAAATCCGTCACTATTTATGTAATTGTCATAATATAAAGTTTTTAAACCTGTAATATCATGTTGATTTGCAAATTGTGAATGCAAAACAAAAAGTTTTTTAATTTGTTTTGTTTCAACCTTGTTAATTTTGTTTTGCTCCTGCCTGTACGTTCTTGTAGAAACCAACGATGCCTGAGCATTAGTATTCATGCAATTTATTGCTAATATAACCAAAGTCAAAATAAGTAATATCTTCTTCATACAAAGTATTATAGCATAAAAGTCGCATATTTAATATTTCTTTATAAATGTTATTATTATTTGTATTGCGGGATTAGTAAATATATAAATATACATTATTTTTTTGAGGATGAAAATATGGATGCTGCTTTAAACTACGGGATAGATACCGGATTGTCTGATTTGGTCGCAAATTTTAAGATTACAAATGTTGAAAATATGATAGAAAAAATGTTTGAAAAAATGCCAATGAACAAACCTTTGGATTATATTGGCAAATTAAATCAAACTGATGTAATGTTTTAGGTACTTTTCACTATTTTATTGCATCTTCAAAACCACTCCAGTCAAAATTAATTGAAGATACTTTTTTATTAATTTTGTCAAGGTCTTGATTTTTTAATAATGAAAAATTGTTGCCAAATTCTCCTTTCAGATTAATGAATGGAATTTCAAATTCTTTTGCAATTTTTTCAACTTTTATATCATAATTTACCGCCAAAGTTTTTACACCTGAGAGCAATCCGATAATAATTGCATGGAAACGCATTGAAATAAGATATTGCGCTTTTGACAAACGTTCAACAATTTCATGATTTGTCAGATTATTATATATAACCGTTTGCATATCCGGATTAAGCATTTTTATATTTTGCTCGAAAGTTTTGCAAATCTCATAATCTATGGACTCCTGAAAAGAATATATTTCAATTTTATAATCCGGAAAATTTCTGCACACACAATCAGCAAGCCTGTCTAAGAAATCATTATTCATATTTTTGCAATTTCTTAATTGTATTGCCAAAGTTTTATTTTTTTCTGTTTCAGGAATTTTTACAGAAAATATAGGATCGCAAAGCAAATCTGCATTTATGCCCCAATTATGCAGAAGTTCAGAACTTTTTTTATCCCTGACACTCACATAATAACAGTTTTTTAGCAGTACTTTAGTCAAAAATTGCCCTGTTACAGAATTTATCGGACCTATACCTTGTGCAAAAATTATAACTTTTTTCCTCAGAAAAAGCGCAATAAAAATGATTATAAGGTAGTATAACAAACTTTTCAGACTTGTTACATCCTGAAGCAAACTTCCGCCTCCTGAAATCAAAAAATCTGATTTATATACAGATGTGATTATATTTTGAAAATCAAACGTTCTTACGCATCTTATATGCTTATAAAGTGATTTTGTATATTCAGGATCAGATGATATTATTGTAATTCTGTTTCTGTCAGCCTGTAATTTATTTACCAGGACAGATAAAATTGCCTCGTCCCCAAAATTTTTAAATCCAAAATATCCTGATAATACAAATCTTTTTTTCATTATCTCAGACTATCCAAAAGTTGTTTTGTTCTTTGCGTAATTTCTTCAGGACTAAACCCGGCAGTCAGATCTCGTCCGATTCCTACCGCAAGCGCACCCGCATTTAGATAAGCTTTAACTTCATTTAATTTAACATTGCCCTGAGGTATAACATTCAAAAAAGGCATTGGTCTTAAAATATTTTCAATATATTCAACTCCGCCTAATGCCGTTGTCGGGAATATCTTTACAACCGGAATTCTTGCCTGCCAGGCTCTGTATGCCTCATTTGCCGTTGATGTACCTGCAATAAACGGGACATGTCTGTCTTTTGAAATTTTAACAATACTTGTTGAAAATACCGGTGACGAAATAATTTTAGCACCGCAATCAATAGCAATCTGTGCCTGAACGGATGTAATTATTCCGCCTGCACATACTATTGCATTCTTTGACAAATTTTCTATTGCATTAAAAACTTTTGAATTCCCGACGTTTATTTCTACAATATTTAAACCGCCTTCTATTATTGCCTTTGTAGTTTTAATAATTTCATCGGAATTTTTACTTCTTATAATTGGAAATATTTTATTTTTTTTCAATTCATCTGTTAAATTTATGCTCATAGTCTATCCTTTTTTCGAAATTTATTATATCATAAAATAGTACAAGAGGCTTTAAAGTATGAAAAAATTAAAGAATAAACTGTTTTATATTTATTCATTACTGTTTTATATTTTGCTGATATTAGTTTTTACTTTTTTGGCAAATAGATTTATAAAACCATTATCTGATGTTTTTTTGATTTCTAATTTTGCATCAAACCGCAATATATCAACAGATATTATAGAAGTAATTATAGATGACCAGACAAATCAAAAATACCATTGGACAAGTGATGATAAAAATGAAGTTACAGCAGATTTACTTGATTTTTTCCATACATATGCAAAGCCAAAGGTTGTAGGATTGGATGTTAATTTCATTTCATTTAATGATGAATTAGCCAAAGAATCCACAAATTTTATAAACCAAATTTCAAAAATGGATAATCTTGTATCTGCATTTGCGCCTGCAGCAGCATATAACGACAGTGATGAGAAATTGTTAAAATCTTTTTCGAAAAATCATTCGCTCAATGTTACATTAAAAACCAAGATTCCAAAAAATACGGAATTTAACAGTATAGTAAGCAGTTCACAAATTTTGCGAAACAGCACAAAAAATTACGGTTCCGTTCTGATTAAAGCAGGAGAAAATTCAAATTTTATTTTTGATTCTCCGCATATTGTAAAAATAGGAGATGACTACTATCCTTCTTTGCCATTAAAAATGTATCTTTTAATGCACAAAACCAATGATATTGTAATTAATAAAAGATATATTACAGTACCGAAAACAGGATTAAAATTAGAATATGAATACAAAAACGGATGTTTCAATATTCCTATAAAATTTTACCATTCCCCATTTAATACAAAAAATTCAAAATCTGATTATACACATATTTCAGTTCAGGCAATGCAGGTTTTGAAAACTTATGAAGCCCTAAATCAGGGGATTACCCCTCAAACTAATCCTCAACGTTACAATCCTGAAAATTATGATTTAATTAATCCCGAACTTTTTAAGGATAAAGCCATTTTTATCGGAGGAAATATTTCAGGACCATCAGATGATGTATTGCTGACACCGGTAAATAATCATCACCCGGGAGTTGATATTCAGGCTACCGTATTTGATAACTTATACACTGATTCACATTTGAACAATATTGGAGTTGGGGTAAGTGCATTTTTCTACATGCTATTGTGTGTGTTCGCATTTATTGTAATTCTCAGATCTTCTTTTATACGGGGATTACTTGCTATAATCGGAACAGACTTGATATATCTGCTATTTATAATAGTATTAGCCATAAGCGGATATGTATTTAATTATTCTACTCCGCTGGTTTGCCAATTCGTTACAATGATATTTGCTTATTCTTTCAAATTCTTAAACGAAAGCAGAAATAAAGAGCAAATTAAAAATGCAATGGGAAAATATTTATCACAAGATGTCATGAAAAATGTCGTTAAAGATATAGAAAATCTTGGTTTGGGCGGTAAAAGAGCTGTCGTAACGGTTCTTTTTTCAGACATAAGAGGTTTTACAAGCATGAGCGAAAAAATGAGTGCTGAAGATGTTTCTAAAATCCTCAATGAATATTTTGCTGAAATGGAGCCAATAATCCGCAAATACAACGGGGTTATTAATAAATTTATAGGGGACGCAATTATGGTAATTTTCGGAGAACCTATACAAGATATAAATCACTCTAAAAATGCAGTAAAATGCGCTTATGAGATGCTGAAAAAAGTAAATTATCTTCGTGAAAAATGGCTTGAGGAAGGTCGTCCGCGTTTTGAGATAGGAGTAGGTATAAATACCGGAGAAGTATTTATAGGTAATATCGGAACCGAAAATCGTATGGAATACACAGTTATTGGCGACAGTGTAAACCTTGCAAGCAGAATTGAAGGCTATAACAAAGTCTATAAAACAAATTTGCTAATAAGTTCAACAACATATAATTACATCTCTGATTGTGCAGATGTAATAAAAATTAAAGACGTTCAAATTCGCGGGAAATCAAAAAAAATGGATATCTACGAAGTTTTAAGAATTGATATTGATAAATAAATTAAAAATCCAATAGTGTTTTAAAAGATGATTTTAACAAATCATATGACCACTTTGCTATTATCAACCCACCCAAAATACCTATCAACGGATCTAAAATTATTAATCCAAAGTATTTTCCAAGTATTAGAGCAAATATTGCAAGTACAGAAGTCATTGCATCGGCAACAATATGTAAATACGCAGCTTTATAATTCAAATTTTCCGTATGTTCATGATTATGAACTTCGTGATTATCATCACACTGACCGCAATTGCAATGTGAATGGTTATGATTATGCAAAGGATTTTCACCTCCCATAATTAATATACAAAGTAAATTTATTGCAAGACCAATAGCAGCTACTAAAATTGCTTCCGAAAATCCTATTGATAGTGGTTTAAAAAATCTTTCAATTGATTCCCAAATTATTCCCACAGATGTAATTCCTAAAAGAATTGAACTTGTGTACCCGCCCAGAGCATTTAGTTTTATTGTTTTATCTTCATATTTGATTGCAGCAAAACATATGATTAAAGTGATTGTAAATGCAAGAACATGTGTGCCCATGTGAAAACCGTCAGCAGTTAAAGCCATAGAATGACTTGTTATACCATAATAAATTTCAGCTATCATCATCAAGATTGTAACTATAATAACGCTTATAGTACGTTTACGCAAAATTTTATTATCCATATCGGAACTTCCTTTGACCTAATGTTAAACCTTTGCTTAATAATAGTCAAGATTTAATGGAAATTTATTAAGGAATCAAATAAACTTCAAATTAATTTTTTAAACTTTTACCAGGAGCCTCCGCCCCCGCCGCCTCCGCCACCACCGGAGTGACCACCTCCGCCGGAAGATGATGATACCCCGCCATTTGATGTTGAAGGCACAGAAACAGAACTCATATTACTTGTAAATGTGTTGAAATTATGGACATTCAATACATTTCCGCTGTACCATTCAGGCTGAAGCGTCATTATACTTTCAAATTGTTTTATCCATTTATCTGAAACATCCAAAACATAAGCATAAGGCAATACATCATAGACATAAGACGGATTTTCCTGCAACAACTTTTCAAGTCTGTATTTTTCAGCTACTTCAATAAATTGTTTTAATCCCAGAACCTCGCCGAGCATTTTATTACCAAAATCATTTCTCTGAGGCAGATGATATAGACATATTGATGAAACGACAAGACCAATTACCCCAGTAAATATCGCAGGTATTGTTGATGAATTCATTACAATGCTTGGTAAAAGCGTCAAAAATGGTATTCCGCCAAAAAAGGCTGACCAAATTATAATAAAAATACCCGTTGCAATACTTTTTCGCCCTGATACAAAAAATCCAATTAATACACTAATTGCAATCAAAGGAAATAGTGATGCGAATCCCATTGATAACATTCTTAATATATCAAAATTAAACATTGAAAATAATGTCAGTACACATAAACCCAAAAGACACAACGACATTAAAAATATCAGTCCCGGACTTATTGAATCTTTTACAAATATTTTATTTCTTGCTTTGTTTATATTTTCAATAATAACCTGACATTTTCTGTAAAAATTTCTTGATACGGATAATTCTATCTGAGAAGTTTTTTGTCCCGGAATTAGTGCATTCATAAAAGCCTTTTCAACAGGATTATTCCCGTCATATTCTTTGACTTTTTCAATTTCAAACCCAAACATACTATCAGAAATTTTTAAATAACCTTTATTGGCAAGATAAAAAATCAAAGATACAATGCCTTTTTCACTCGCTTTACCTTTATACATCAATTCAACTTCCGCACTGTTATAATTCTTGGGGGGATAAAAAGTAACTACAGGAATTACAGGCATATCTTTACCGTATTTATACCATATAAACCAACTGATTACCGTCAATGCAAGCATTATTGAAATAACAACCATCGGTATATAATTTGTTTTATGATTAAAATAACCCTTTGGCACTTCAACTCTTAAAGTAATACCGTTATAGGCAGGCAAAGTCTGAGTTGTATAACCGGAAAGAGTATTTTCATTTACAAAAAACTGTGCTCCGCCGTTAAAACCTGCTGTTCCCTCTCTGCCTATAGAAAGTCCTGCTTTATTTGAATCAAATTTTTCAGGCATTGTTACACTGAAACTTGTTTTTCGGATTTCCGTTCCCCATTGTGTACCGATTATATTGAAATAAAATTCATTTTTATTATCTGAAAAATTGTAATCGTAAGATATTATATATTGATGATTACCATTTACATAAGCATTCGGATTTCCTATTTTTATTCTTTTTAAATTCCCTTCAGTTGTAACATTATTCTGTTCTGAAACTTTTATATTTGTTATGAAATTCCCTTTTAAAGGTATATCTCTGTATATTCCATGAGAAGAATTTGTAAAATATACATCAATTACTTCATTAACATGTGCCGTTTTGTTTTTATCAACATTAATATTTACATCATAATTTGTGATATAAAAATTCTCCGCAAATGCAGGTACTGAAACAAAAATGCAAATTAATAGACCAAAAATTATACCAAAAATCTTTTTCATTTAAAACTCCGCTTTTATATTTTGTCTTTCACCTTCTGTTATTTCAAACATTTTTGCACTTTTAATTCCAAACAAACCCGCAATCAGGCTTGTTGGAAATATTTCTACCGTATTATTCAACATACGAACACAACCATTATAATACTTCCTTGAATTAGCAATATCATTTTCGACATATGTTAATTCTTCCATCAGCTTTGCATAGTGTTCATTTGCCTTTAAATCAGGATAATTTTCAACAACAGCAATAATTTGAGATAAACTTTCGCCGAGTTTTTTATTTGTGTCAATTTTATCATTATCAGACATATCGGAATAATTGCCCGAACGAAGTTTTGCCACATCTTCGAGTAAACTTTTTTCATGTTCTGCGTATGCTTTTACAATTTCAATAAGATTTGGCACCAAATCCCAACGCTTTTTTAAATAAACATCCATAGTTGAAAAAGCTTCTTTTACATAATTTCGCAAAATAATTAGTTTGTTGTATGTGATTATTACAAATATCACAAAAATAGCTATAATCACCACTATGATATTGTTCATTTAAAAGATCCTTTTAAAATTAATCATTTGCACTGGTTAGAAAATTGACAAGCCCTTGCAATCCAAGTTTGTAACTGTCGATTTTAAATCCACAAATTTGCCCTACACAAACATCTGCAAACATTGATTCATGTCTGAATTCTTCACGTCTGTAAATGTTAGAAATATGAATTTCTACCGTTGGAATTTTTACCGCTAAAAGAGCATCTCTAATAGCAACACTGGTATGAGTATATGCTCCAGCATTTATTACTATTCCGTCAAAATTCCCCAGCGCATACTGAATTTTATCAACAATTTCTCCTTCACAATTGCTTTGGTAAATTTCAATATTAACACCAAGCTCAAATGAATATTCATGAAGCTCCATCTCAATATCTTTGTAAGATTTTGAACCATACTGCTCAGGCTCTCTTACACCAAGCATATTGATATTAGGACCATTAATGATAAGTATGTTTAAGTCTTTCTCCATAAATCAAATTATAACATAAAATATTTTATATGTAAAGAATTGTTACAATATTTGTTTATATTTGTTACAAACTTGACATGTTGATATATCATGCATGTACAAACTATCCCAAAATCTCCTCCCAAGATTATTGTTCAAAGTCGCATCAAGTGTGACTTTTTTTTTACACTTTTTAATCATTCACTTTTGTCCTCACTTCCGCGGGTTTGCTCACTGCGTTCGCATCACCCTGACACAAAATTCGCTACGCCCTCGCAATAAATGGCAACGCTCGCAATCAGGCAGAATATTCATTACTGCCATGATTGCTCAACTATCGCTATCGCTCCTGCCTCTGCTCGGGCTAAAAAAAAGACCTCTTTTCGAGGTCAGGTTGGTTATTTTTGGTTATGTTATAGTATTATGTCAGTTAAAAACTGTATATAGGTTAATTATTTATGTCTTTTTACAAATTTCTTAATTATCCTCAAAATATAATTTTGCCTTTTTTCTTATATTAATTTACAAAAATTAACAATATTGATTAGCTTTTGATATTATCATGTGTTTATGTTTGAAAAATTAAAAAAGTTTATATGGGCTAATATATTTAGGAAACACTACTGGCGCACAGGAAAATGCAAAGGTTGCGGTCAATGTTGTACTCATATTTATATAAAACATTTCAGACATGTTTTAAAAGATGAAAAAGAATTTGAAAAATTACAGGGATTATTCAGCTTTTACTCAGGTTTAAAAATTATCGGTAAAGATGAATTAGGTTTAATTTTTGAATGCAAACATCTTGATACTGAAACAAAAAAATGTAAAATACATTTCTGGCGCCCTCCAATTTGCCGAAGATATCCTCAGGAAGAACTTTTTGCAATGGGTGGCACTCTTTCTGAAAATTGCGGTTTTAAAATGGAACCAATAATTCCATTTAAAGATGTCATGAAAAAATTAGAAAAAAAACAAAACAAAAAAATTGTAAGATTTTAAATATATTTATTTATATTACAAAGAAAAAAATAATTTTTTTATACATCTTTATTTTTATTTTTTACAATGTATAATATAAATGTTTCTGCTTATGAATAATCGGGGTGTATATAGTAAATAAGTAGTTTCGGAATATATATATATGTTCCTAATAACAAAAAAATATTGTTCTTAATATTTGTTAATATTTGATGAACATGATAGCAATTTTTTCTTTGTCGAAGGTTCTATATATATGGAAGGTTTATAGGTAGTATGAAAGTAGATATTGTTAATCAAAATTCTCAGGCAAGGGGTTATGCATCAAATTTAGGAGCCGGCAGTGTTAGAAAGACTCCTCATTTTACCGGTATGTCAAAAACCGAAAAAGAAATGATGAACTTGTTACATCATAAAAAATTAATCGAAGTCATGAAATCTTTTGAATGGTTAAAAGGTGAAATTGGGGGTATTTTACTAACAGCGTTGGGAACGGGGTTAGTAGCTCCGATATTTATCGGTTTTAACCCATTTGTACACGCACCGAAAAATGCAACTCCAGAAGAAAAAGAAGATGTTAAAAATACAAAACAATATACTGCAATGCGCCAACCTGTTTCAGCTGCGTTAGCAATTTTATTCCAGGCAGGAGTTCAGAAATATATTGATAAAGGACTTGATGCAGTATTTAATAACCCTGAATTATCTAAATACGCAAGATTGAATTTGGATCAACAGGTTATAAATACTGATTCATATATTAAAGCAAATGTTAAAAAAGAAATGGATGCGCAAGGTATGAAGAAACCTTCTCTTGTTGCATCATGGTTCAGCAAAGATGCAAAAGCAAGAAGAGATGCTTATGCTGAAGCATTTGATAGCAGAGTTGATGCAATAAAAGATTCTCAAATTCAAAAAGTTGCAGATGGTCTTGAAAAAACAGGCAAAATTATTATAGGCGAAAGAAATCTTGATCATAAAACAACTGCAGAACTTGTAAATAAAGAAATTCAAAAATATATTAACGATGCTCAAAAATTAAAGAAAACTCAGGATCAAATTGTATTTTATAAAGACAGAGCTCAAACTCTCATCGAAAATGAAGATTATCTGAAAGAATTATTTAAAGATATTCCTCTTGAAAAAGTCAGAAAAACTATGGATGAAACCGAATTAAAAGGTTTATATGAACAAGTTGGAAAATCTGTTCAGGAACTTCTTGATAAAGAAACAAATCCTAAAGTAAGAGTTATTTTACAGGAAATTATGGATAAACCTGAAGATTTACGCGCAAACAGAATTGAGAGAACTTTACAACGTATAGAATCCATCAAAAAAATGTGCAAATCTTATGCAGACGGCTTTACAGCAGAAAATTATGAAGATGCGTTACATGAAAGGAATAAAAATCTTGAAAAACGTATAGTTCAGCTAAAAGAAGCAAGAATAAAATCTCCGGGAGCTGCAGATGAAAATGTTATAAAAGCAGCAATAAACAAAGTTGCTGAAGCTTGTAAATTCAAACGCGGTGACAAAATTATGGAACCAATTTTGGAAAACACAAACACATTTAGCAGCAGCACTGTTGAAAAATTGAGCAAAAAAGTATTTAAAGATGTAGCAAAAGCATATAAAAAACTTGTAGATAATAACTACAAGAGCTGGAATCAAATAACAAAAATCGGAGTTGGTGTCTTAATTACTTTACCTATTACTTGTACAGCACTTAACTGGGTATATCCGAGATTTATGGAATTATTCTTCCCAAAACTCGCAGGAGTAAAAAAGGATAAAGCACCTCAAAATATACAGCAGGGAGGTGACAAATAATGAATATCGGATCTGTCACTACAAGTACTTTAAAAGGAATTGGTAAAGGGATTGCAAAAGCAACCAATGCAAAACCTGCAAAATGGTTAGGCGATAAATTTAACCTGAATCTTGAAGATGCATTAGCAATGGCAACCGTTGGTTCAATCATTGCAAAAGATGGTATTGGTTGTGCAATGTACGTTACTCAGAGTATGAATAATAAAAAGATTCCTGATGAAAAACGTAAATTCGTTGCAGCATTAGATTTAACAAACGGTTTATTAATGATCGTTGCTCAGATTGGTATGTTCCTTGCAATGAGAAAATACTCAGGAAAAATATTTAATAAATTGTTAAATAAATCATTTAATCCTGTAGCAAAATCTAATACTCTTTCCAGAATTCGTATGTGGGCAGGAAAGAATGGTGAAGCGGTTTCTAAGAAACTCGGGCTTGAAAAAGTATTTGATGAAAAAGTACAAAAAGGTGCATTAGATGTATTCAAATTTGTACTGGATACAGCAGCAGCAACTATTATCGGTAAACGTGTAATCGTTCCTCTAATTGCAACTCCATTTGCAAGTAAGGTTGAAAAATGGTTAGATAAACGTGAAAAAATGAAAAACGGCGAAATTTCTGAACCGGAAAAAAATCCTGATACTTTTGAGCCTTCAATGAAAGGTAATGATAAAACAACAGATTCAAAAATTGCAATTACGACAGATGAAACTGAAAATGAAACAACTAATCTTTTAGATATTTACAAAAAAAATATGAAATAATGTAAAATCTAAAATATAAAAAATAGTGCTTACAACATGTAGGCACTATTTTTTATAGGTATTTATAATATATAATATTGCTTCTACACGATTTTTTACATTTAACTTTTTATATACTGACTTAAGATGTGCTTTTACAGTCGAAGTTTTTATATTAATTTCTTTTGCTATCTCGTCATTGGTTAAACCCTTACACATATATTGGACTACTTCATGTTCTCTTGGCGATAAATTTTTATCCATGGATTTCTCCTTTTTTTATTTATTATATCAAAACTTAATAATAATTCAATGTATTAATATTTTTACAATAAATAGTATGACATATTATCGCGTACGCGATAGCATGTTTTAAATAATACATAAAAAATGTAAGTATGCAAAAAGAGAAAAAAGACATTATACTTAATGCTGTTGCATCAACGGTTAAAAGACTGAGAGGCACAAAAAGTCAATATCTTTTGGGTGGAGAATATGATATTCCATCATCTGTACTGAGTGAGCTGGAAAGAGGGTTAAAAGATCCTCAATTAACAACACTGTTTAAATTAGCAGGTTCTTTTAATATGACAATATCTCAATTTATGGCTGAACTTGAAAAAGATTTACCGGAGAATTTTATGATATTTGATGATTAAGGAAACTTGCTCACTGCGTTCGCATCACCCTGACACAAAATTCGCAAAAAAAAGAGGGCAAATGCCCTCATTGGAATTAAGAATAGCTGGAAGTATGAAAAAGATTATTTATATTAAATGAAAAAAATATCTTGCTTTAAATTAGTCTGTTGGTTAATTTATATAATGATTCATATTGTCGTATTGTTCTAATTCGGTTTGTATTAACAAATTTGAATATTTATATTTTGTATAGTAAAATATGCACATAAAAATAAATATTAGATAGTAGAATAAGAATAATTTGTTAATTTAAAGGAGTATTAATATGGAAATTTTAAACAAAGCTGATATTGGTGTTTTTGGCGGTTCAGGATTTTACAGTTTTTTAAGTGATATTGAAGAAGTTAAAGTTGATACTCCTTACGGACCAACAAGTGACAGTGTTTTTATCGGTAAAATAGGAGAACACAAAGTTGCGTTTATGCCCCGCCATGGGAGAAATCATTCAATTCCGCCTCATTTGGTAAATTTCAGAGCAAATGTTTGGGCAATGAAACATTTGGGATGTAAAAGAGTCATCTCGCCTTGCGCCGCAGGAAGTTTACAAAAAGAAGTTGAACCGGGAAGTTTTGTTATTTGTGATCAGTTTGTAGATTGGACTGATGGAAGAAAATCAACTTTCTTTGAAGGACCTGTTGTTCAGCACCCTTCTGCAGCTGATACTTATTGTCCTGAATTGAGAAAAATTACTGTTGAAACAGCAAAAGAACTTGGAATAAAAGTTCATGACGGCGGAACAGTTGTTGTTGTAAACGGACCTCGTTTTTCAACAAAAGCTGAATCTGCGTTCTTTACAAAACAAGGTTGGCAGGTTATCAATATGACGGCTTTTCCTGAAGCTCATTTGGTTAAAGAATTGAACATGTGTCCTTTGAATATTTCTCTAATCACAGATTATGATGCAGGTTTGGTCGGAGATGTTCCGCCTGTATCTCACGAAGCGGTTTTAGAAGTATTTAACAGTAATGTTGAAAATCTAAAATCATTATTATTCAGTATGATTGAAAAAATTCCTGCTGAAAATAATAATTGTGAATGTAAAAATTCTACAAAAATAGATTTTTAAGGAGTGTCTTTCTGAGGCATGTATTGTGAGATTCTTCGCTGCGCTCAGAATGACGGTACAAGCCGAAGAATCTCGTAATTTAAAATTATGGCTAAATTTATAGTTTTTTTATACAGATTAGTTAATTATTATTTATATTTTGTTGTTATGGCTTGTTTTTTAGCTCTGGTACCAAATATAAATCCTAATTTCCCTTTGTTTAATTACATCTTCAAAATTGCGGGGTTTTATATAATACCACCGATTTTTGGATTTGTTATTTCTCCTATGCTTGTAATGATAGCATCAGCTCTTATAATGATGGGGTTAGGAAAAATTTATACAAAATATTATGCACCAAAAGAGCCTAAAGTTCTTGTTATGACTCCGGAACAATTTATTGAACAAATCAAAAAAAATGAACGTGCATATATTGATAAAGTTGTTTCTGACGTTAAAGAAGAATTTGAAGCAAAAAGCGAAGAAAAAAAATCCGAAAGTGAGGATAAAAAAGAATGATTGATATTGTAAATAAAATATTATGGGCAATTAACATGTGTTTCCAGATATATTTCTGGATGATTTGTGTAAGATGTTTATTAACATGGATTCCAAATTTGGACTGGGACAGAAATCCAATTCTGAATGCATTGAAATCATCAGTTGATTTATACCTGAATTTATTCAGAAAGTTTATACCTCCTTTGGGTCCATTTGATTTTTCACCAATAATTGCCGTTATCGTATTATTCTTTATTCAGTTTATAATACGTTTTGGAGCTATAATGATTTTTTCTGCTTTAGGATTAATCAGGTAGGTGATTTATGAAAATAATAATATACGGTGCAACTGAAATAGGATGTTTACTTGCAACAGAATTTTTCGAGGACTGCGATATTACGGTTATTGATAAAGAAGAAAACCGCAGTGAGGAATTTGACAAACTTGATATAAGTTTTGTTCAGGGCAGTGCAACAGATATAAACGTATTAAAAAAAGCTGATATTATGGGTTCTGATGTATTTATCGCCTGCTCCGGATTAGATGAAGCTAATATTGTAGCATGTCTTACTGCTAAAAAAGTAAGCGGAATTAAAACTATTTGTTTTGTATCAAAGAAAGAATATCAAAACGCTATGGCTCAGGATAAATCCAATGAGTATCTCGGCGATTTCTTCATTGATAATATTGTATGGCCTGAAGAATTATTGACACAGGAACTTTTCAGAATAGTTACCGTTGCTCACGCTTTAGATGTTGAAAATTTCGCAGACGGCAAAGCAAGATTATTGGAATATAAAGTTAAACCTACATCATCTATTGTCGGGAAAATGGTTAAAGACTGCGGTTTTACCAAAGATACAATTATAGTTGGGATTAAAAGAAATGATTTGTTATTTATTCCAAACGGTTTAACAGAAATAAATGCTGATGATAAATTGATATTTATGGGTACATCAAGATCATTAGATATATTGGCAGGAACATTTTTCCACGAAAAAGAGCGTGTAAAATCCGTTGCAATTATTGGTGGCGGAAATGTTGGTTTTATGCTTGCAAAAAATCTTGAAGTAATGAAAATAAAATCAAAAATTATAGAAAAAAATTATGAAAGATGCGAATTTTTGGCTCAGGAACTTAATTCCACTCTTGTAATTAATGGTGATGGTACTGATTTAAAATTGCTTGATGAGGAAGAAATCGGCAGTTGTGATGTTGTAATTTCAGTTACAAATAACGATGAACGAAATCTGCTTTGTTCACTGCTTGTAAAACAGTTAGGCGTAAAACGTGTTATTGCTAGAGTTTCAAAAGTTGTAAACATTCCGTTGTTTGAACGTGTCGGAATAGATATTGCGGTATCATCAAAAACATCTGCAATAAATGAAGTTCGCAATGATTTGGATGAAGCAGATGTTGATATTTTGGCAACAGTTGAACAGGGAGAGGCAGAAGTTTTGGAAATCCCTGTTAAAAATGAATTTGACGGACAACTTATTAAAGATATAAGATTCCCTGCTCCGGCAATTATAGGTGTTGTTCAACGCAGAAGCCATATTATTATTCCAAAAGGTGATACACAAATAAAAATGAAAGACATACTTATTGTGTTTACAAAAGCAGAAGATGCACAAAAAATTAAAGAACACTTCAAGGTAGTATAAATGAGATTTAATTATATAGCAAATGCAATCGGATTATTGATGGTGGATATCGGTTTTATGATATTTATACCGTTACTTGTTGCTGTGATTTTTGGGGAATGGAATTGTGCGATGGCTTTTTTTGCCGCGGCAATTTCTTCACTTGCTATAGGAGATTTTTTACGCAGAGTTGAAAAGCATAAAAAAGATGATGATGCGCTAAATGATATAAAACGTACAGAAGCCTTGATTGTTGCATCTTTGGCATGGGTTTTGTTTGGATTAATTGCATGTATCCCGTTTTTGTTTAACGGTTTTAGTTTTATAGATGCGTTTTTTGAATCTGTTTCAGGAATAACAACCACAGGGGCAACTATTTTAACTTCATTTGACATCCCGAAATCATTGTTGTTCTGGCGTTCATTTATGCAATGGTTAGGAGGTATGGGAATTATAGTTTTATTTATCGCCATAATGCCTCAGTTCGCGGTTGCAGGCAGACAAATGTTTTTTGCCGAAGCTCCCGGACCTACTGAAGAAAAATTTACCCCGAGAATTAAAAATACGGCATCAGCTTTATGGCTTGTTTACTCCGTTCTTACAATACTTTGTGCCGTTTGTTTATATTTTGCAGGTATGAATCCTTTTGATTGTATATGTAATGCGATGTCAACATTATCTGCCGGCGGTTTTTCTCCTAACCCTGCAAGCATTGGCGGTTACCATTCAAATATTATAACAAGTATTGTATTTTTATTTATGTTTATTGCAGGTGCGAGCTTTGTTGTTCAGTCAAAAGTCTTGACTAAAATGGACCCGAGATTATTTTGGAAAAGTGAAGAATTTAGATTTTATACAAAAATTATCATAACCATTTCGACTATTTTGGCTCTAATTTTATATTTTGAAAACCATTTTTCAATTTTACATTCATTTGGTGCATCATTCTTTCAGGTTTTATCACTGGCTACTTCAACAGGATGTTCAAGTGAAGATTATCAGTTATGGAGTTTGAATGCAAAATTAATATTATTTATTTCAATGTTTCTATCATCCTGTTCAGGTTCTGCAGGTGGTGGGGTCAAAATGACAAGATGGCTTTTAATTTGTAAATATATGAAAAATGAAATCTACAGAATACTTCATCCTAATGCTGTTTTAAGCATCAAGATTGATAAAATCGTTGTACCAAATAATGTCATAAAGCAAACTATATTCTTTATGCTGGGATTTTTCCTGATATTTATTGTAAGTGCATTGCTTGTAATTGCGATAGAAGGCGACATTGTAATCGGTGTCACTTCGGCTATCGCATCATTGGGTGACGTTGGACCGGCATTGGGACATGTTATCGGTCCAATGGGAAATTATTCATCTTTATCATTCTGGACAAAAATAATATTTATATTTAATATGCTTGTCGGACGTCTTGAAATTATTCCTTTCTTAGTACTGTTCAGAAAAGAATCATGGAAGGTCAAATAATTTTGCGTTTTCAAACTACATATCCAAGCCCAAATCAAGAGCAGGTGCTTTTGCAACGATGGCACTTGATGATATAATATCAACTCCACATTGCGCAATTTGTCTGACCGTATCTAAATTTACGTTCCCGCTTGCTTCAACAATTGCCCTGTGATTTATTAGTGAAACGGCTTCTTTCATTTGCTCAAAACTCATATTATCAAGCATAATAATATCAACGCCCAATGGCAAAGCCTCTTTTACCTGATCTAACGTATCACATTCAAGTTCAATTTTATGTGCATGGGAAAGATTTGCTTTTACGGCTTTTACTGCATTTGTAACTCCGCCTGCAACCTGAATATGATTATCCTTAATCATTGCACAATCTGACAAATTGAATCTGTGTAAAGCTCCGCCGCCGCATTTTACGGAATATTTTTCAAATGCTCTGAAATTCGGAGTAGTTTTTCTTGTATCAACAATTTTACAAGGAAGTTCGCCAATGGCATCTTGGTATTTGCGAGTTTCTGTTGCTATTCCACTCATTCGCTGAATATAATTCAGCGAAACTCTTTCACCCAAAAGAATATATTTTGCCGGTCCTTTAATTTCTGCCAGAACATCACCTTTTTGAATTTTGTCCCCATCTTTAAATAAAAGTTTAACTTCGACTTTATCAGATAGAACTTTAAATACTGTTTTAAATACTTCCAGACCGCAAACAATACCTTCAACTCGGGAAGTTAATTTTGCATTATAAATCAAATCATTTCCGATAATGCTTTCTGTTGTAACATCACCAAAACCTATATCTTCCTGTAATGCTTTTTTTACATGATCTTCGATATAAAAATTATTTAACATATATCTTTCCTTTTTTGTCTTTATAGTTTAATACCATTTATATATTAACATGCTATAAAACATTATAAAACAATATTTTACATAAAACATATTATAGGAATATGTTTATTTAAATATTGCTCCGCAGGGTCCTCCGGACAGGGGCACTTTTGATGTCAAAAGTGCCTCAAAACCACGACCTGAACTCCGTTCGCTAATAAATTGTATATGCTCAAGTACAAGGCGGATAACTCGCTAACCGCTCAAACAAATACGCCTTTGAAGCTCTTTCGCATAACATTTATTGCTCACTGCGTAAAGGTCGGACATCTTGCAAGCGCGCGCTGTTGTCCTTAGGCGCGCTTAGAGATTTTTGTCCGAAAGGACAAAAACGTAAGTACTATTTGTACCTATATCCTATGAGCGGTGCAATGCCTGTTGGCATTGCTATAATTTAGCGTGTTTTTCTTTTCCGTCTGCTTTTCTTTTTTCCTCGCAACAAAAAAGAAAAGCAGACTAGCATAAAGAAATATGTTTAAAACAAATTCCGATAATATGTTTTATGTAAATTTTAGAAAGTCTAAATTGTTAAGATTAGTAAAATTTTCTTTATATGGAAATATTATTAAGGTAATTTGAAAAACATCTGTTATAATACAACGTAGGGACGTGTTGTTGTTGTGTGTGTGTGTGGGTAGAGGGTAGTGTATATCATTTTACTAGATATGTAATCACTTTTATTTTATGAAATAATTATTCATACTTTACCTATGAATGACTACAAGACTATTATAAATTCAAGCATTAAGCGGTTACGCAAATTACATAATTTAACACAGGAAAAATTTGCTGAAAAAGCAGGAATTTCTGTAGATGGTTTAAGAAAACTTGAAAAAAATTCTTATGCTCCAAAATCGGATACTATAGACAAGATATGTAATACATTCCACATTTCGCCATTTGATTTGTTGATTGAACAACAATCAGATGATGAAATTTCTGTTATGACAGTCATAAACAAAAAACTCAAAACTTGTTCGGTTGAACAATTAGCAAAAATTAACGAAATAATTGATATTATTAAAAAATAAAGTCATACTGAGCAATAGCGAAGTATCGCCATGTAATACAATGATTATGTGATTCTTCGGGCTAAAGCCCTCAGAATGACATTTATGTAAATTTTATTTTTTAAAACTTTCTGTATAGAATAATTTTTCGGACAGATACAAATTGCCAAACCTAGATTTTCATTTCGCTATGTTTTGCTATTTTGTCAGTCTGCTGATAATCGGTTCTGTAATGTGCACCTCTTGATTCTTTTCTGTTCAGGGCAGATTGGATAATTAGTTTTGAAGTTATAATCATATTTCGCAATTCATATTCTTCAATATTGGCACAATAATCCGGCTTGCCAAATTCTTTTTCAATATTTTCAATATCATTTAACGCATTTTGCAAAGAATTTTCATTTCTGTAAATCCCGACATTTTGCCACATGGTATTTTGTAATTTTGTTTTTAATTCTTTTGTAATTTTACATACAATACTTAATTTTTCGGTAATAACATCATTTATATTATCATCGTTTATACCAAAATTATTATTATCACGTATATATTGAGCAGTTTTATATGCACAAACAACACATTCCAAAAGTGAATTACTTGCGAGTCTGTTTGCACCATGCAAACCTGTTGAAGAAACCTCACCTATTGCAAAAAGATTTTTTACAGAAGTTTCACCATTGAGATCTGTTTCAATTCCTCCCATAAAATAATGCGAAGCAGGAGCAACAGGAATTTTATCCTTTGTAATATCAATACCGCATTGAGCACATTTTTGAGTTATTGTCGGAAATCTTTTTACCGGATTATCAATTTGAGTTGCATCTAAATAAACACAATCTGAATTAGTTTTTTTCATTTGATTAAAATTAGCTCTTGCTACAATATCTCTTGGTGCAAGTTCTTCGCGCTCATCATAATCCTTCATATACTGATGATTATTTATATCAAAAAGTTTTGCACCTTCACCTCTAACTGCTTCGCTGATTAAAAATCTGTTGTGGTTTTCGAAATCATCTATCGCAAGTGCTGTCGGATGAAACTGAACAAATTCCATATCTCTTAAAACTGCACCTGCTCTGTATGCGAGTGCAAAACCGTCACCTGTCGCACAAAGGGGATTTGTTGTGTACTTGTATATTTGTCCTAAACCACCTGTTGCAAGTATCGTCACATCTGAAATTATCAATTCATAATTTTTATTATCAAATGCAATTAATCCTTTGCAGATATTATTTTCTGCAATTAAATCAACAACTGCAGTATTTTCTCTTATTTCAATATTTTTATTTTCTTTAACAGCTTTAATTAAAGCTATTTCCATTTCTCTGCCTGTTGCATCACCGCCTGAATGAAGTATTCTGCGAACACTGTGAGCGGCCTCCTTGGTTAATTTGAAATCTCCGTTTTCATCTCTGTCAAAATCAACTCCGAATTTGAGCAAATCCTGCACTACTTTATCTGAATTTTCACTTATAAATTGAACGGTATTTCTGTCGTTTAATCCCGCACCTGCCTTTAAGGTGTCTTCAATATGCGAACTGACAGAATCATTTTGATTGTTTTTTAACACTGCAACCATTCCGCCCTGAGCATAATAAGAATTACTTTCACCAAATTTTGATTTTGTTATAAGCAAAATTCTTTCACCGGAACAATTTTGCTCTAATTTTAATGCGGTATATAATCCTGAAATTCCGCTCCCTACTATAACTGCTTTATATTTCGATTGTTTCATAACTGATGTTATAATGTTACATCAAAAATTTCATATTATCCATTAAATTTTTATTAAAATACAAATCCAAAGATAACTGTTTAAAATAATAGTTTTATTTTTGTACCAAAAGTAGGTTGGTGTTTAGCCCTTTACATCAGAATATTATTAGAAAAAGGAGCTTTTTATGATAAATACACCAATAAAATTATTACTTGTCGAAGACCATAAACTTATGAGAGTTGGTTTAAAATCTCTTTTTGAGCCAAAAGACGGACTTGAAGTAACATCTGAAGCACAGACAGGCAAAGATGCAGTTGAAAAATTCCGAACAACTCATCCTGATGTAACCCTTATGGATATCGGACTTCCTGACATTGACGGAATTGAAGCAACAAAACAAATTCTTGAATTAAACACAAATGCAAAAGTTATAATTTTAACTTCTCATTTAAGCGAAAAAGAAGTTATTGATTCCCTTGAATCAGGTGCAAGAGCATATGTCATGAAAGACATAAACACAGAAGTTTTAAAAATGGTTATTAAATCCATAAAAGATGGAGCAATGTGGATTGATCCGCTTGCAGTTCCGATATTGCGTGATAAAAACAGCGGACTCATTCCGCAAAGAAAAATGTCGCGTGCGATGTTTCGCAATCAGCACGCAGACCTGACCCAAAGAGAATATGAAGTTTTAAAATTAATAGTTGATGGTAAATCTAACAACGAGATTGCTCAAGAATTGACAATATCGTCCCATACTGCAAAAGCCCATGTTTGCAATATTATACAAAAATTACTTGTAGATGACAGAACTCAGGCAGCAGTTAAGGCACTGAAGGAAGGGCTTGTTTAGATTGCATAATGTAATCATGAACATTTCTTGCAACAAAACCCTGAACTGTTCTGTCAGCATCTTTTAAGCATTCAAAAGCATAAAATACTGTTTTGTTGTAATCATACCATCTTTTCATTGAGTATTCTTTTAATTTCGCATCAAATTTGTGCGGATTAAATGAGTAGCCGGCTTTTTTCAATTCTAACAAAATCTTTCCGGCATACTTGACCCTGTCATCACCCAATGCGGCTTCAATTTTTCCAAGCAACAGGCATACATCAGGTGACACTTCATACCAGCGTTTTTCCATAATCAACTCCATTTCCCTCGGGTAAATATATCCTCAATATATATTATGTAACATGTTTTTCTTAATTTAAAGTCTAATACCAAAGAATTAATATAAAAGTTTACAAAAGAATAAAAACAGACGTCGAATATAAGATTTGACGTCTGTTTTTAATTTGTACAATTTTTGATTATTATTCTTCTGATTCTTCAGTTTCTTCTGCCGGTTCATCATCAGAAGCAAAATCTTCTTCATCAACAACATTTTGATTCATTTCTTCTTCAATTTCCTGTTGAAGTTCTTCAGAATTCATAATGTCCTCAACTTCGTTTTCTTCTTCAGAATATTCAGGTTCTTCAGAATAATTTTGAGTTTCTGCTTCTGCTCTTTCCATTTGAGAAACAGATTTAATATCTATTTTCCAATTAGTTAATTTATGAGCGAGTCTGACATTCTGACCTTCACGACCGATTGCTAATGATAACTGATCATCAGGAACAACAACCAATGCTTCATGAGCTTCTTCATCATCTGCCATAATATCAACTGATACAACTCTTGCAGGAGACAAAGAATTTACAATATATTCAACCGGATCAAGTGAATATCTTACTATATCGATTTTTTCATTCTTTAATTCACTTACAATAGTTTGAATTCTTGTTCCTCTAGGTCCTATACAAGCACCAACAGAATCAACTTCTGGATCGTTTGACCAAACAGCAATTTTTGTTCTGTATCCTGCTTCGCGTGAAATTGATTTAATTTCAACAATACCGTCTTCAATTTCAGGAACTTCAAGTTCAAATAATTCTCTTACGATTTCAGGGTGAGCATGAGAAACTATAACCTGCGGCAATCTTGTTGTTTCTTTTACATTTAGAACAAATACTCTGATTCTGTTACCCGGTTTGTAAAATTCTCCCGGAATTTGTTCTTTTCTTGGCATTATTGCATCAATTTTGCCGATATTAACTATTACATTTCTTCTTTCATCAACTTTTTGAATAATACCTGTAATCAATGTTCCTTTTTTATCCAAAAATTCATTTAAAACCAAATTTCTTTCAGCTTCACGAATTCTTTGAGTTAAAACCTGATTTGCAGCCTGAGCAGCAATTCTGCCAAATTGTTCAGGTGTTACTTCAAGTTTAACCTCGTCACCCAGTTCAACATCTTCATCAATTTCTTTTGCATCCGTCAATGAAATCTCGTTATCAGGATCTTCGACATTTTCTACAACGGTTTTGCCTTTAAAAATACCGATTTCACCGCCTTGTTCATCAAGGATTGCTTCAACATTTTCAATTTCTTTTACTCTAAGGTGTTTTTTATAAGCTGCAACCATAGCATCACAAAGTGATGAAACAATTACTTCTCTTGATATACCTTTCTCTCTTTCTAATTCTTCAAAAACTTCATTTAAGTTTCCTGCTCCGATTTTAATCATGTGTGTATTCTCCTTTTTGTTTTATATTTTCTATTCGTTATTAAGTACTTATCTCCCTGCAAACTTTAATCTATATACAACTTTGCCGATTGAATATTATCTTTGGGAATGTGAAGTTCTTTGCCGTCATCAAACCTGAAAAAAGTTAAACCCTCGCTCGTATCATAATCGACAAGTTCGCCTTTAAATATTTTTTCGGTTTCACCCTCTAAAGGTTCTTTTAGTTTTAAACTGATTCTTTTACCTTTGAATATAATGAATTCTTTTTCTGATTTAAACTTACGTTCTAATCCGGGAGAAGAAACCTCAAGATAATATTTTACCGGAATCAATTCATCTAAAAAATCTTCAAGACTTCTTGTTACATTTTCGCAATCGTCAAGAGTTATATCGCGTTCTTTTGAATACAAAAATATTCTTAAAAACCAACGATGATTTTCTTTTGAAAAATCAATCTCAATCGGTACAAGATTATAACGCATGGCAGTATTTTCAATTAATGGTGTAATTTTAGCCAAAATTTCCAATCTGTTTATTTCTGTTCTCATCTTTACCGACCTTTCATTATTAGTGAAAAAAAGAACGGTGACACCGTTCTTTTTTGTCATAAGCAATACTGCTTTTAATATTTTTATTCTATTATACAGAGCTGAAATTGTAAAGTAGTTGTAAATAAATATAAAGATTATCTCACTTTTTTAAAGTTATCAGAATTGCTGATTTGTAACAAGATTATTCAATTTTTTGAAAAAAAATACACTTTATGATATTATTTATTCACAAAGAAGGATTTTACTTTTAAAAAGGGGAAAAATATATGATTTCAGTAAACGATTTTAAAACAGGTTTGACAATAGAATTAGATAACGGCTTATGGTCAGTTGTTGAATTTTTGCACGTTAAACCGGGTAAAGGTTCTGCATTTGTACGTTCAAAACTTAAGAACGTTATGACAGGTCAGGTTGTTGAAAAAACATTCAGAGCCGGTGAAAAAGTTGCCAAAGCTACTTTGGACAGACGTGAAATGCAATACTTATATAAAGAAGGATCTGATTATGTAATGATGGATAATGAAACATATGATCAATTACATGTATCAGAAGTTCAGGTTGGTGACGGCAAAAAATATCTTAAAGAAAATATGAATGTAATGATTTTATTGCATGAAGGTAAAGTTATCGGAGTAGATATTCCTGCTCACGTTGAACTTGAAGTTGTTGATACTCCTCCGTCAGAGAAAGGCAACACTTCACAAGGCGGTACTAAACCTGCAACATTAGAAACAGGCGCAGTTGTAAATGTTCCGTTCTTTGTTGCAAACGGTGATATTATCAGAGTTGATACAAGAACTAATGAATATTTAGACAGAGTTTAAATATTATAAAAATTATTTTTAGGCGGGATAATATCCCGCCATTAAATATAATAAAGAGGTAATATTATGAAATTTGAAACAGAATATATAGAAAAGTTAGCAAAAATAATTAAAGAACAAGATTTAACCGAAATATCTTTAGAAGATGGAGAACAGGCAATTACATTAAGAAAAGATGTGATTGTATCTTCTTCTCCTGCTATTGTTACGGCTGCACCTGCAGTATCACAAGCACCTGCGAGTGTCCCTGCAGCATCAGCTCCTGCTCCGGTTATTGAAGCTAAAGAAGAGAAAAAATCAGGTACTCCAATTACATCTCCGATGGTAGGAACATTTTACATGGCTCCTTCCCCTGATTCAGCTCCGTTTGTTACAGTTGGCGGAAATGTAAAACAAGGTGATGTTGTATGTATCATTGAAGCTATGAAAATGATGAATGAAATTAAGGCTGAAGTTGCAGGTAAAGTTGTTGAAATTTGTGTAGAAGACGGACAACCTGTTGAATACGGTCAAGTTTTGATGTATGTAGAATAAAAGCAGTAAGACATTAAAGATACTAAGACATTAAGGAGGTTGGGCATGTGTGCCCAACAAAGAGGGATAAAATGTTTAGAAAAGTTTTAATCGCAAATAGAGGCGAAATAGCCGTAAGAATTATAAGAGCGTGCAGAGAAATCGGAATACCTACGGTTGCAATATACTCACAAGCAGATGCGAACTCATTGCATGTGCGTCTTGCCACTGAAGCATATTGTGTCGGACCTGCAAAGAGTTCCGAAAGTTATTTAAATATTCCGTCTATCATGTCAGCTGCCATGGTTTCAGGTGCAGATGCAATTCATCCTGGATATGGTTTTATGTCTGAACGTGCCGATTTCGCGGAAATTTGTGAAAAACAGGGTATTAAATTCATTGGTCCTTCTTCTGAAGCAATGAGAAAAATGGGCGATAAAGCTACTGCCCGTAAAACAATGATTGAAAATGATGTCCCTGTTACTCCGGGAACAGGAATTGTTAAAACACCTCAGGAAGTTCAGGAATTTGCAAACAGAGTGGGTTATCCTATTATCCTTAAAGCAACCGCAGGCGGTGGTGGTAAGGGTATGAGAATTTGCAGAAGTGACGAAGAAGTTGAAATTAATATGGAACTTTGTCAGAGTGAGGCAAAAAATTTCTTCGGTAACCCTGATGTTTATGCTGAAAAATATTTAGAAAATCCTCGTCACATTGAAGTTCAGATATTAGGTGACAGTTTTGGTAATGTGGTTCATTTGGGTGAGAGAGATTGTTCAATTCAAAGACGTCATCAAAAATTACTTGAAGAAGCACCATCTCCTGCTATTGATGAAGAAACAAGAGCGCAAATGGGAGCAGCCGCAGTCCGAGCAGCAAAGGCTATAAACTATGAGGGTGCGGGCACTTGTGAATTTTTACTTGATCATGACGGAAGCTGGTATTTTATGGAAATGAACACAAGGGTTCAGGTTGAACATTGTGTTACTGAAATGATTTCTAATGTGGATATTGTTAAAGAACAGATTTATGTTGCATCAGGTGAAAAATTACAATATACACAAGATGATATCCAATTAAAGGGTCATGCTATCGAATGTCGTATCAATGCAGAAGATCCAAGAAAAGATTTTATGCCTAATCCCGGTGTAATTTCAGGTTATTTGGCTCCGGGCGGATTTGGTATAAGAGTTGATTCTCATGTTTATCAGGATTATGCCATCCCACCATATTATGATTCAATGATAGGAAAATTGATTTGTTGGGGCAAAGACAGAAACGAAGCCCGCAGAAGAATGTATCGTGCTTTGAAAGAATATGTTGTAACAGGCGTTGAAACAACAATCCCGTTCCACCAGGCAATTATTGAGGATGAAGTATTTATAAGCGGAAACTTTAATACAGGATTCATAGAAGATTTTTATAAACGCAAAGGGTTGTAGTACATTGTGTTGGGGTGAAAGCCCAACTTACAAAAACGTAGAAGCCTTTGAATGTAAGTTGGGCTTTCAGCCCAACATGTTACTTTATGTTATGATTTAAACATGAATGAATTATACCCGACATATTGCATTTTATTTAAATAAATCAATTAGATTTATACCTAAAATATTTGCAATTTCTTCAATTCGATCGATAGGAATATTTACTTTGTATCTTTCAAGTTTTGAAATATATGAATTGTCACATCCCAATTTTAATGAAAGTTCTTCTCTTTTTAATCCGGATTTTTCTCTAAATTTTTTAATATTATCTGATATTATCTTTCTGGCTAATTGACTCATAGACCAATTATGGAATATCATTCTATTAATTAACAGGAATGTCATTCCATAAATATAAAGGCGAAAATATGAAAAAGATTAAAAAGAAAAGTTTTAAAGCTGAAAAGAAATCGAAAGAATATTTATTATTAGTTGCAAAAGGATACAAATACAAAGATATTTCAAGAATTACAGGTATGAGTAAATATTATATTAATATTTGTCGTAAATACCTATGCAATTTGTTTGGAGCAAAAACAAGAGCACAACTTGTTTATATAGGTTTAAAAACAAAATTTATAATTTATAAATAAATGTAAGTTGGGCTTTCAGCCCAACACGTTACTTTATGTTATGATTTAAACATGAATTATCGAAGAGTGTTTATTCCAAATTCCTTTGTTCATATAATAATTTTGTCTTATCAGAGAAAAAATATTTTTATAAATAATATAGATTTGTTAAGGCAAGCGTTTGAAAATGCAAAAAATTTTTTTTCATTTAAAATTGTTTCTATTTGTGTTTTGCCTAATCACATACATGTTATATTAAATCCGACGGATATAAATGAATATCCAAGAATAATAACGTCAATTAAGTATTATTTTTCAAGACGTTATTATGTTGGGGTAGAAACCCCAACTTACGAAAACGTAGAAGCCCTTGAATGTAAGTTGGGCTTTCAGCCCAACAATATACTAATTTTTCGTTCCGTAATTTATGATAATTCCGTTAATAAATCAAAATAATCCCAAATATTTTTTATTTTTTGTCCTGCTTGTTTGACATGAGGATGTTTATTCAGTGTGTCTTTTATGCCAGCACCCAAATATTTGTGACAAGATTCATTGGCAAATTTTAAAAATTTGCGATTGTGTATAATATCTGATACTAGTTTTACTCTTACAGGTAGAAAAAACATTTTGCCCCTTTATATATCTATATAAAGTATTTTTACAAGGCAAAAATTGCCATGAAAAATATTAAAAGTTAATCTATTTGTTTTGTAAATAACTAAAATTCAAGATATAATTTTTCTAAATTTTCAACGATTTCCATAGTCGCTAATTCAATTCTTTTTTGCTGAATTTCGTTGTTGTATTTGCCAATAATATCATGACTAATTTCATTTTCAGGCATTAAGAGATTGTCTGTACACATTTTGAACCTGCTTTCTTTAACTTTCAATGTTTACAAGAAAGCTCAATATTTTAAATTGATTAATTTATAAATAATGTTTACAAAACTAAATAATTATTCAGGTTTAATAACTGACAAAACATATTTATCGTCAGAAAAATATTTCTGAGCACATTTTAAAATTTCATCAGCGGTAACAGATTGTACCTGTTGTTTTATATTTTCGGAATAATTATATCCTAAGCCCAAAACATCAAATTTTGCATAAGAACAAGCCTGCTGAATATTAGTTTCAGCCAAAAATTCATATTTCCCGACAACATTTGTCTTTGCATTTTCAAGTTCTTCTTCTGTCACAGGCTCTGTTTTAATTTTTCTTATTTCTTCATCAAAACCTTTTAAACATGTATCAATATTTGTCGGAGCAGTGGCAATATAAATCATAAAATTGCCTGCAAGTTTGTATGTTTCATAAGAACTGCGCACAACATAAGCAAGCCCTTTTTTATCCCGAAGCTCCAAAAACAGTCTTGAACTTAAACCACAGGAACCCAAAATTATATTTAAAAGAACTATTGCAGGATAATCAGCTTCTCCATATGTTGGCAGTAACCAACCCTTTATAATATGAGCCTGATTCAAATCAGATTTTTTATTTTCCGCAGTTTTAACTGTTTCCAATACAGGTTTTTGAATCATAAAATGCCCTGCAGTAGAAACAGGAAGCTTTCCGAGAGTTTGATTTATTTCATCAAATATCTTTTCTTTATCAAGAGTACCAACGACTGCAAGACTTTTTTTGCTGTTATTTAAAATATATTTGAATGCATTAACTACATCATCTTTTGAAACTTTTTGAATATTATCCAAAATTCTTACTAATGAATTTCCGTAATAATGATTTTCAAACAATTCACGATAATACGCATCCATTGCGGTAGTTCGCGGAGAATCAAGCTCTGCAGAAATTTCACCGATTAATTTTGTTCTTTCTTTTTCAAATTCTTCAAAAGTTGAATTTTTCAAAATATCATCCATCAATTCAAGAGCTTTTGAAAAATCTTCATTCAGACAAACAAATTTTACCCTCAAATAATTTGGAAAAAGCTCACTGGCAAAATCTATTGCATATTTTTCAAATTCATTGGCAAGTTGTTCGGAATTATATTTTTTTGTTCCCTGAAGCAACAACCTCGCCATGAGAGTATAAATCCCCGGAATTTCTTCAGGCTGATTGATAGAAAAATTCAAACATAAAGCCATTCTTGGGGTATTTTTGTTTTGTTTATATATTAATTGAACATTATTTTGTAATTTTGAAACTTCAGTCATAATTGCCTCTCTTATAGTATGAGTTTATCATAATCACATGTAAAAGACAAATTCCGTAATATTTATGCTATACTGAACCTATGGTAAACAGGGTTAATTCGGGAACATTATTAGGTTTAAATTCATACAGAGTATGGGTTGAAACTGATGTAATAAATTCGTTGCCGGCAATGTCGGTAGTTGGTTTGCCTGATGCTGCTGTTAATGAAGCCCGTGACAGAGTAAAATCTGCCATAAAAAATTCGGGATATACTTTTCCGTCAAAAAAAGTTGTGGTAAATCTTGCTCCGGCAGATGTCAAAAAAAACGGTACAGGCTTTGATTTACCTATAGCAGTCGGAATTTTAATAGAAGAAGAAGTTTTAACTGCTGATAAAGTTGAAGATTATGCCTTTATCGGCGAATTGGCTCTTGATGGGCTGATACGCTCTGTTAATGGAGTTTTGCCGTTAGTTTTGGGATTAAAAGAGCAGGGAATAAAAAATATTATAGTTCCAAAAGATAACGCTAAAGAGGCTGCCCTGATTGAAGGTATTAATGTATATGGTGCATATTGTCTTGGAGATGTTGTAGGACATTTTACAGAAAATCCCATATCAAAAACTGTTGTAGATACAAGAGATTACCTTGTTCAAAAATCAAATGAGGAATATTTATTTGATTTTAGAGATGTAAAAGGTCAGCAAAAAGCAAAAAAAGCACTTGAAATAGCAGCCGCAGGCGGGCATAATGTACTAATGACAGGTTCACCCGGAGCCGGTAAAACTATGATGGCAAAATGTTTTCCGTCTATTCTTCCGCCACTGGAACTTGAAGAAGCACTTGAATTAACCAAAATATACAGTGTGTCAGGACTTTTGTCGGCTGATGAACCGCTTGTAGTAAAAAGACCATTCCGCAGTGTCCATCACACCGCATCTGCTAACGGCATAATCGGCGGCGGAAGCAACCCAAAACCCGGAGAAATAACACTTGCACACAGAGGGGTTTTATTTTTAGACGAAATGGTTGAATTTCCAAGACAGGTTCTTGAGGTTTTAAGACAACCTTTAGAAGATGGTGAAATTGTAATTTCGCGTGCAACTCATTCTGTTAAATATCCTGCAAAATTTATACTTTTAGGAGCAATGAACCCTTGTCCTTGCGGATTTTTGGGGGATAAAGAAAAACAATGCACTTGCTCGGATTTTCAGATAAGCAGATATTTATCAAAATTATCCGGCCCGTTGCTTGACAGAATTGATTTACAAATAGAAGTTCCAAGATTAACTCCTGAAGAATTGTTAAAAGCCGAACCTGCAAAAGAAAGTTCCGAAGATATCAGAAAAAGAGTTGTAAAAGCCAGACAAATTCAATTTGAACGTTATAAAAACGAAAATATTTTTACAAATTCAGAATTGACTTCCAAATTAATTAAAAAATATTGTGTTCTTGATGAACAGTCAAAAGAAATTTTAAAAGCGGCTATAATTAAATATCAGCTTTCAGGCAGACGATATGACAGAATCCTGAAACTGGCAAGAACGATTGCAGATTTAGACGAAAGCAAAAATATAACTTCAATTCACCTGACCCATGCGTTACAGTTTAGAATGTTTAAAATGGAAGAATATTCTAACAGGTAAATTCAGGCTCATACGTACAATGTTACAATGAGTTTGCCGTTAGGCAAAGTGGGTTATATTCATGTCAAGCAAGTACGAACCATAATTTGATGCGTATAAACGCATCCTACCTGCCTTTCCCTCGCCCCTACGAGGCACTACTGTCCGAGATAAATTTTAGTAAAAAAGAGCATAGCGAGTAATAATATTACTTTTGCTCTAAAATAAGGTTGTCAAGACTCAAATTTTGGAGCACGCTATG
>ERZ842401.893-NODE-893-length-44262-cov-5.696903_pt1 | contig 44262 bp, 35 predicted proteins | sample MGYA00521270_ERZ842401 | MGnify/ENA primary metagenome ERZ842401 (study PRJEB31892, sample SAMEA3878208) | bioreactor metagenome | biome: Moose rumen | place: Sweden | collected 2011-10 | study: EMG produced TPA metagenomics assembly of the PRJEB12797 data set... | reverse complement strand
TCGAGTCCGTTAGTGGGTTCGTCGAGGAGCAGGTAGTCGGTGTTTAGGGCGAGGGCACTGGCAATCAACGCCTTTTTCTGCTGTCCAAGGCTCATTTTTTTGAACTTGCGTTTAGTGTCTATTTTCAGCTCGGTGGCAATGGAGTTGAACTTGTGGGTGTCGTGCTTGGGATAGAACATGGCAAAGTCGCGAAAAAAGAGCTCGGGGGTGGCGTCGTCGGGCAACGGCTGCTCGTCGGGCAGGAAAAAGATGGTTTCCAAAAAATCGGGCTCGCGGTCGAAACTGTTGCGGTCGTCAACGGTGCATGTGCCGGCGGTTGGACGCAGCAGTCCGCTGATAGCCTTTAGCATGGTGGTCTTGCCAACACCGTTCTCGCCGAGCAGCCCGTAAATGCAACCGCTCTCGAACTGCAGGTTGATATCGGCGAACACTACGGTTCCACGATACGAAAAAGAAAAATTCTTCAGTGAAATCATATTCAGATTCTGTGTTTTTTTGGGTGTGTTATATATTCAATTTCGATAACGGACAATGAAGGCTTGTATTGTACTATATTAAACTGTTTATGCGCAATTCGATACAATTATCAGATTATCAGAACGTTTTATACCCTAAATTCCGCAAAATAAAAAAAACGTAGTGGGAAGTAAAAAATCATTTTAAAGCCAAAAACGATGTGCCAATGGGCGGAAAGTGTTGTCTTTGGCAATTGCAACAGTTTGTTTTTCAGTACAATGCAAAAAAGTTATGTTATTTGAAACTTTTTTCGTATTTTTGCAACGATAATGAGAACCAACAACCGACATATTGCCAACAATCACCTCTTTCTGAACATCAAGAGGCGCGACGAGTTTGTGCGATAGCTCCTTACCTACCCTTTTTCGCGGCATTTGCTGCAACCCGCAGTCGGGACAACCAACGACTGCATAATTATTGCAACATATTGATACAGAAACAAATAATTACAATAAAAACTAAAATAAACAATAAAAAAATAAAATAATATGGAATTACCATTTGCAGAATCTTGGAAAATAAAGATGGTTGAACCCATCAAGAAAAGTACCCGCGAACAGCGCGAGAAATGGCTCGACGATGCCCACCAGAACATTTTCATGCTGAAAAGCGACTACGTCTATATCGACCTGCTCACCGACAGCGGCACCGGCGCAATGAGCGACCGCCAGTGGAGCGCTATGATGATGGGCGATGAGAGTTACGGCGGAGCCCGCAGTTTCTTCCACATGAAAGACACTGTCACCGAACTCACAGGTTTTGAGTACGTTATCCCCACCCACCAAGGCCGTGCCGCCGAAAACGTGCTTTTCTCCTACCTTGTGAAACCAGGTCAGATAATCCCCGGCAACGCCCATTTCGACACTACAAAGGGACACATCGAAAGCCGCAAGGCCTTTGCCATCGACGTTACAGTGCCCGAAGCCTACGACACCCAGCTGGAAGTGCCTTTCAAAGGCAACGTAAGCCTCGAAAAACTTGAGAAAGTGCTGCGGGAAAACAAGGGTAACGTGCCATTTATGGTGCTCACCGTTACCAACAACACCGTTGGCGGACAGCCCGTTAGCATGCAGAACATACGCGAAACCTGCGAGCTGTGCCACAAATACGGCGTGCCAGTGAACATCGACAGCGCCCGCTTTATCGAAAACGCCTACTTTATAAAAACTTGCGAAGAAGGCTACGCCGACAAAACCTTGCGTGAGATATGTCTTGAAATGTTCAGCTACGCCGACAGCATGACCATGAGTGCCAAAAAGGACGGTTTGGTGAACATGGGCGGTTTCATTGCCACCAACAAAAAAGATTGGTACGAAGGCGCCAAACTGTTCTGCATCCCCTTCGAAGGATTCCTCACCTACGGCGGCATGAACGGCCGCGACATGGACGCTCTTGCCGTTGGTCTGAAAGAAAACATCGAGTTCGAAATGGTGGAAACCCGTATCAAACAGGTGCACTACCTTGCCCGGAAACTCGACGAATACGGCATACCCTACCAGCGTCCCGCCGGCGGACACGCCATTTTTGTTGACGCCGACAAAGTGCTGACCAACATCCCCAAAGAGGAGTTCCCCGCCCAAACGCTGACTTGCGAGCTGTACCTCGAAGCCGGTATCCGCGCCTGCGAAATTGGCTACGTGCTTGCCGACCGCGACCCCGTTACTCGCGAAAACCGCTTCGGCGGCAACGACTTTGTACGTTTGTGCATACCTCGCCGCGTGTACACCAACAACCACATGGACGTGATTGCCGCTGCACTGAAAAACGTTTACGACCGCCGCGACACCATTAAACGCGGTCTGGAAATAACATGGGAAGCCGAGCTGATGCGCCACTTCACATGCCAGTTCAAACGCCTGAAATAAGACTTCATCTAAAGCTCCTTAAAGTATTGGAACTTAGGATTTTAGCTCTGACAAAACAAACGAAAGAGACTCCTCATTAGGGAGTCTCTTTTTTATTGTCTGACGTATGATATGCAATCAAGTCGATAGATGCAGCGTGTAAGCCTTTCGGATGCGTTTTTATAGGATAGCCTTTTTTTATTCCCAAAACGGCTGATAGTCTGGCAGATGTTCCTGATAAACAATGCAATACAAATTATATAGCAACATATAGTCTATCATGTTGAAATCGCCTGTGGAGCCTGTGTGCCACGGGCAGAACAGCGACAGCGAGTGCCATGGTGCACTGGTGCGTATTGTGGTGTCGCTAACGGTGTATGTGCCTGCGCCACGCTCCGGCGCGGCGTTGAGCATCTGCACATAAAGTGTGTCTGGCTGGGGATTTTTGCCGTTGTATCCGTGAAGCACTACGTTGGCCAAGGGCAAATGCGGAAATAGCATGGGCTGCTGCAGGTCGGGACGCTTTTTTGCCAAACTGAAGCCTTTTTTCACAAGCCAGTCGTAGCAATGGCGGCTGCCACGGGCATCGTCGTTCATCACGGTGGAAAGCACCATTATGCCGTACCAGCGGAAATTACCCGAATTGGAGAGAAACACGTTGTTTTGCACCACGTCCCACATGGAGCGCCAGTAGGCGTTGCCCGAGCGGTCGAAATTCATGTCCTCGCCGCTGAGCATGGTTCCCACACGCGCATGGGCATATTTCAGCCATTTGATGTCGCCGGCCACCTGATCCACGTTGCCGTTGACGGGATTCACCACCTGCCAGCTTTTGCGGCCACGGGGCGAGGTGTACTGCATGCCCTTCAACATACGGCGGGCTATTTGTCGCACCTCGCTGCACAAAGCGCTGTCGTCCACCAGCTTAAGAGTAAGTGCAAACCCTAAGTAGCTGGCCCAAGCCTGGTCCTGCGACGGGGTGTTGGAGGTGGAGAGCGTGTCGCCGCAATGGCGGTAGTCGCCGTGTATCACATCCACGGTGGAGAAATTTGGCAGATTGTCGTTATTCACATCATCTCGAATGTAATATCCGTTTGGCGAATAGAAGGTGTCGGCACCCCAGCACTGCTCGGCTTCGAGGTCGAGGCGGTTGTAGGTCTGCACCGCCAGCCTAAGCTCTTCGAGGGTGGCGTCGGTGCTTTCGCCATGCAGTTTTTTCAGGTAATACTCGGTTGCCAAAACTGCCACATAATGCCCTTGCCACCAAGTGGCGTCGGCCCAATAGCCCACACGCTTGCCTCCCGACATGTAGCGGCGTTCCATAGGCAGGTGCGACCCACGCACCATGGCATCGCCGGAGTAGTACATCATCTCGTATTTCAAGCGTATGCGGTAAAGGTCGTACTTCTCTTTGTTCTCCTGCGGTGTCTGAGCCATTGCACTGCTTATGCAAATGACTAAAAATAAGAAATTTATGACAAATGTGAAACGTTTTATCTTCATAAATAAGGCATTATTTGACATCCATTTTGGGAATGGATTCTATTAGCGATTGAGTATAAGGCTGTTGCGGGTTTTCGTAGATTTCGTCGGCATCGCCGCTTTCCACAATACGGCCTTTCTGCATTATCAGCAGGCGGTCGGAAAGGAAACGCACCACCGAAAGGTCGTGTGATATAAATATATATGTGAACTGGTATTGCCGCTTGAGGTCGTTGAGCAGGTTGAGCACCTGAGCCTGCACCGACACGTCGAGTGCCGACACCGACTCGTCGCAGACAATGAGTTTGGGGTTCATCGCCAAAGCGCGTGCTATGCAGACACGTTGGCGCTGACCGCCCGAAAACTCGTGCGGATAACGGTCGAAATGGCTTTCGTCGAGGCCTACGCTGCGCATCAGCTCCAGCGTTTTGATGCGACGTTCGGCGGCATTTTTGCCAATGCGGTGGGTTTCAAGCACTTCCATGATGGCTCCGCCAGCCGTAATTCGCGGGTTGAGCGACGAATATGGGTCTTGGAAAATAATCTGTATCTCGCGACGCAAGGCACGCATCTTCGAGGCAGACAATTTGCTGATTTCCATTCCATTATAAACAACATTACCCGAACTTGCCTCGATAAGGTTGAGCAGTGCGCGGCCAAGGGTGGTTTTTCCGCAGCCCGACTCCCCTACCAATCCCAACGTTTCGCCCTGATAAACGTCGAAACTCACGCCATCCACAGCGTTGAGCGACTTCTTCACCTTGCCGGTCCACGTTTTTTCGAGCGGAAAAGTTACCGAAAGGTTTTTCACCCGTAGCAGAGGCTGTTTGTTGTGATAAATGCCCGCAAGTCGGCTGGCACGTTCCTCGTATGTCTCCACTTGTGGCTCCTGAATATTGCCGGCAAGGAAATCGGCCACCACGCTCAGGTGTTTCGGACGCGAGTCCATAGGCGGTTTGCAGGCAAGCAGTCCTTTGGTGTACGCATGTTGCGGATTGCCAAGCACTTCGGATTTGGTTCCTTGTTCCACAATCTGTCCGCGGTACATCACCGCAATGTCGTCGGCAATCTGCGCCACCACTCCGAGGTCGTGGGTTATGAAAATGATGCCCATGCCGTATTCTGTCTGGAGTTTGCGCAATAACTCCAGAATGCCCTTCTGCACCGTTACATCGAGGGCTGTGGTGGGCTCATCGGCGATAAGTATGTCGGGGTTGCAGGCCAGTGCCATGGCTATCATCACGCGCTGTTTCTGGCCGCCCGAAATTTGGTGCGGGTAACTGTCGAAAATTTTTTCGGGACGCGGCAGCTGCACCTCCTCGAAAAGCCGTATGGTGCGCTGGCGAGCCTCCTTTGCGGTAACGTTTTCGTGCTCAAGAATGTTCTCCATCACCTGACGGCCGCACTTGTGCACGGGGTTGAGGGAGGTCATGGGTTCCTGAAAAATCATCGATATGCGTTTTCCGCGGTACATTTCCATCTGCTGGCGGGTGAGCGAAAGCAGGTCGATGGATTCCTTGTCGGAGATGTAAAAGTTTATCCTTCCGTTGGTTATCTGACAGTTTTTTTCGGGCAAAAGCTGCAATATGGCCAACGAACTCACCGATTTACCCGAGCCCGACTCGCCAACTATGCCAAGCGTTCGACCCTTGCACACCGTGTACGACACTTTGTCCACAACAGTGCGCGAAACGCCATCGGAACTGAACGAAACGCTGAGATTTTCGATTTCGAGAATTTTGTCCATACAAAATTGCAAATTTACAAAAAATAATCCAAAAAAACAAACGCAGTCGCAACATTCTAACAATCAATCGATTAAAACAAATACAAAGCCATATCTTCGCAATATGCTAAAAATCAACAATATGCCGTTTATATTTTTTTTGCAATATATGTCGAACCGCCAACTGTATCAGTTATTTTTGCATCAACCAATATTAACATTTCACTTATGGACAATTCACTGAAAACCAGAAAGATATTTGCATGGCTTCTTTTTCCGCTCACAATGTGGTACGCTATTGGGGTAGCATTGCGCAACCTGCTTTTTTCCATCGGGCTGAAGAAAGAGCACACCCACGCTGTAACCACCATCGGTGTGGGCAATTTGTGCACCGGCGGCGCCGGTAAGACCCCACACGTGGATTATCTGCTAAACCTTCTGAAACCCGACTACCGGGTGGCATGCCTCAGTCGTGGCTACAAGCGGGGCACCAAAGGTTTTGTATTGGCCACCGACACCTCGAAGGTGAACGACCTTGGCGATGAACCGTATATGCTGCACAAACGCCATACCGACGTGTATGTGGCTGTGTGCGAAAACCGAAACCACGGCATCGAAAAGTTGCTGGCACTTCCCGAACCGCCACAGATAATAGTTCTTGATGACGTTTTCCAACACCGTTACGTGAAACCCGACATCAACATTCTGCTAACGGAATACGACAAACCTTTTTTCAGCGACTTTGTGCTGCCCTACGGCAATTTGCGCGAACCCCGATGCGGATACAAGCGCGCCAACATCATAATTGTAACCAAGACGCCCCCCACCGCCGACCCTATCGAAAGATATGCTTTTGTCCAAAAAATCAACCCCAAGCCGCACCAGCAGGTGTTTTTCACCTCCATACAATACCAAAATCCCCGTCCGTTGAACGGCAACGGAGCCGAGTTGCCGCTTGCCGACCTTAAAAACGTGCTGTTTGTGAGCGGAATTGCCAATCCTCAGCCGGCCATAGACATGCTTTCGGGCATTGCCACTGTGCAGCACTTGGCCTTTGCGGACCACCACAAGTTCGAAAAAGAGGATTACGCACTGATTTTTAGCATGTTCAAAAATAACCAGAATGCCGATACAATAATTCTCACCACAGAAAAAGACGCTGTACGCCTAACCGAAAGTCCGCATTTTAAGCAAATTGAGCAATTGCCAATCTACTATCTGCCGATAAGTGTGCAGTTTGTTGGCCGCGACGGCGAAGATTTCTCGAATGGCTTGGCCAAGACAATAAAGGAGAACGTGTACTATCTCAGCACTTTACAGTAGCCGTCGGGTCAGAAATCCTCATCGGGGTTGGCAGGGGCATTGGCAAAGTCGGAATCGTTGAAACTGTTGTCGCTTGTGGCTTTCGAATCCACAAAATATCCATCGTCGAAACTTGTGTTGTTTGGCATAGCGGTGCCCATTGTGGGCAACGAATCCCAGTTCTGGAACCGTGCGTACTGGCCTTGGAACCTCAGGGTGATGCGTCCTGTTTCGCCGGAACGGTGTTTTGCCAAAAGCAATTTTGCCATACCTGTGGTTGGACGGCCGTCTTCATCCTCCGGAATATTGTAGTATTCCGGGCGGTAGAGGAACATCACCATGTCGGCGTCCTGCTCTATGGCACCCGATTCGCGCAGGTCGGAGAGCATGGGTTCTTTGGTCCCGCCACGAGTCTCCACGGCACGGCTTAGCTGCGCAAGGGCAAAAACGGGTATCGCCAACTCCTTGGAGAGCGATTTCAACTGCCGCGAAATAGTGCTTATCTCCTGCTCGCGGTTGCTGTTGCGGTTGTCGGTCTCACCTTTCATAAGCTGCAGATAATCAATAAAAACAGCCTGAATGTCGAAACGTTGCTTCAGACGGCGGCACTTGGCTCGGAGCTCGAAAATGGACAGTTGCGACGAGTCGTCGATGTATATGGGAGCCGTGTTCAGCTGCTGTGTTTTGGCAAACATCTGTTCTTTCATCCACGGCTCGAGGTCGCCCTTTTTCAGTCGCGAGGCCTCTATTTCGCTTTGCGATGCTATAAGGCGCATGGCAATTTCGGTGGCGGGCATTTCGAGCGAGAAAAAGGCCACAGGCTTTTTGTAGTCAACAGCCATGTTGCGCATCACGGTAAGAGCAAAGGCCGTTTTACCCATGGCGGGACGTGCCGCAATAATAACCAGGGTGCCAGCGTGGAAACCAGCAGTTTTGGCGTCGAGCTCTGTAAACCCCGACGGGATGCCCGTTATGCCACCCTCTATTTTGGAGGCTTCCTCTATCTCCGTCATGGCTTTGGACACTATGTCGCTGATATTCTGGTAGTCGCTGCGGAAATTGTTGTCGTTGATGTCCATCAGTTTCTGCTCAGTGGTGTCGAGCAGCTGCACCACGTCGGTGGTTTCGTCGTAGGCGCTGCGGATGGTCTCGGTGGAGATGCGTATCAGCTCGCGCTGGATGAACTTTTCGGAAAGTATGCGCACATGGTGCTCCACGTGTGCCGACGAGGTAACGTGGTTGGTAAGCTGTGCCACGTAGTACGATCCGCCGGCGTTGTCGAGGTTGCCGTCCTGCCGCAGCTGCTCGATAACGGTAAGCAGGTCCACTGGCCGGGCTTTATCCACAAGTGCATGTATGGCACGGAATATGTACTGGTTCTCCGGTTTGTAGAAAAAATCGGGGTGCAACATCTCTATTGCGTTCACAATGGCGTTTTGGTCGAGCATAAGGGCTCCAAGCACAGCATCTTCTATATCGAGGGCTTGCGGGGGCGTTTTGCCGTTGATGGCAAAAGCTTGGTCGTAAGTTATTCTCTGCGACTTTCTTAACTGTTTTTTCGGTTCTTGTTCCATATTTGCAAAGGTAGGCAGTTTTTTTCATTTTTGACCCTTTTTGGCAAAAAAAACTTTTCAACAGTGGCACAAAGCCAATACCTGCTGGAAAATGCACTTTATCATACAGAATAAAATATTGAGAAACAACACATTGTAACATTTTGACTAAAAAAAGACAAGTTTATCGGAAATTTTTCGTATCTTTGTAGTTATTTTTAACCAATGCAATTCAAAGAAATAATAGGACAAAGAAAGCTGATAAACCAGCTTACGCGGATTATAGACAGTGGCAAAGTGAGCCATGCTCAGCTCTTTGTGGGCAACATGGGCTACGGTACTTTGGCCATTGCAATAGCTTATATACAATACCTGAACTGCAAAAACCGCCAGCATTACGATATTGGCGACCCCGACACCCAGCTGCAGGCCGACTCGTGTGGCGAATGCCCTAGCTGCAAGAAGATAAACGCACTGATGCACAGCGATTTGCACATAATTTTCCCGAATGCCACCACGAAAAAGGTGGACAAAAACCCCTCGTCGGCCGAATTTCAAAACGAATTTCGCGAATACGTGACCCAAAGCCACGGCTACTGCTCCTTCAACGGCTGGTTCCACCACATCGGCGCGGAGTCGAAACAGGGCATCATCAACGTGCGCGACGGCAACGACCTTATCCGCGACCTGAGCCTCAAGACCTACGAATCGGACTACAAGTCGGCGATAGTGTGGCTGCCCGAAAAAATGAACGTGGTAACCGCCAACAAACTGCTGAAAACCATCGAGGAACCATACGGCAACACCCTTATTCTGCTTGTGGCCGAAGAACAGGACCGACTGCTGCAAACAATATTGTCGCGCACTCAGCACATCAACGTGCGCCGCATAGACACGCCGAGCCTTGCGCAACGCCTGTCGGCAGAGCACCCCGACATCCCCACCGCAAACATAACCGACATAGCCACCGCAGCCGAAGGCAACTGCCTGCTGGCCAACGAGTTCGTCAACCAATCGGAGCAACAAAAACAATTTGCCCAACTGTTTGTGGACTGGATGCGAAAACTTTTCAAACTTGACATATACAACCTTTCGAAAACCGTCGACACCCTCGGCGACATGGGACTGGAACAGCAGAAACAGTTTTTGAACTACGCTCTGGACGTGTTCCGGGCCTGTTTTCTGAAAAACACCACAGGCAAGGCATCGGCATACACACTGTCGTTCAACGACCAGAAATTCAGCAATTCGTTCCCCAAAATGATAACCGTAAACAATATAGAAAATATAGAAAACGCAATAAACAATTCTTTATTCAACATAAGTCGCAATGCTTACGACAAAATCATATTCATGACACTGTCGTTTGCAATTAGTAAATCATTAAAAAACAGATAAATAAACCAATGGAAAACAACGATATAAAGCCAATCATCGACAATACGGAAAACGCAGAAAATGCGGAAAATACCGAAACCACCGCCAACGACGACCAAAACAGCCTCACCATGCCCGACACCGCGCCGGAACAGGACATCGACGACGTTTCATCGCTGGAGATTGAGGCCGTTATTGCCGAGCGCCGCAACCACAAACCCGTTACCGACCACGAAGACGAAGAAGGCAGCCCCCTGATGCAGGAGGAAAACTCAGTGGACGCATACCTCGAGGTGGACCCCAAAATATACAACGTGCCCTACAACGAGCCCGAATTCCTCAACCGAGGCTGCCACAACTGCCCCTGCTCATACAAACCAGTGCCCGAACAAGAACTGAACAGCTGCAGCAAACTGAACGCCAAAAACTGGATGAAAAACATACGAAAACCCTTCAACGAGAACAACTTCGATGTGGTGGAAGTGCGTTTCAAGAACAACCGCAAGGAATTTTTCCGCCTGCCCGACGGACTCGAAGTTACCGAAGGCGATGTGGTGGCGGTGGAAGGCATGCCAGGACACGACGTGGGCATTGTAAGCCTCACCGGCGAGCTCTGCCGCCTGCGCATGAAAAAGCATAAAATCGACCCTGCCTCGGAAAGCATCAAACGGCTGTTCAGAAGAGCAAAAAAAAGCGACATCGAGAAATGGGCCGAAACCATTCAGGAAGAAAAAAACATACTGATACGCACCCGCGAGATAAGCCGCGAACAGAACCTTGTGATGAAAATCAACGACGTGGAGATGCAAGGCGACCGCACCAAAGCCATTTTCTACTACACCGCCGACGAACGTGTGGATTTCCGCAACCTGATCAAAGTGCTTGCCGAGGAATTCAACGTGCGCGTGGAGATGCGCCAGATCGGCGTGCGCCAAGAGGCCAGCAAGGTGGGCGGCATAGGCACCTGCGGACGCGAGCTCTGCTGCTGCACCTGGCTCACCAATTTCCAGTCAGTAACCACAAGCGTGGCCAAAGCACAGCAAATAGTGCCAAACCCGCAGAAACTGGCCGGACAATGCGGCAAACTCAAATGCTGCCTCAATTTCGAATACAAAGTGTATGTGGATGCCCAAAAGGACTTCCCACCGGCAAACACTCCCATCCGGACAAAAAAAGGTCTGGGACTCTACAAAAAAACCGACGTGCTGCGCGGTGTGATGTGGTACGCCTACGAAGGCGAAAACGAACTCATAGCCATTCCCGCCAAATCCGTAAAGGAAATAATAGAAATGAACCGACGCCAAGAATACCCCGAACAACTCGAAGACTACCAAGTTGAACTGGCATCGGGCACCGCCATAATCGAAAATAGCGACACCGCCGAATACGAACGCGAACTGAAAATGATGGCCGACACCAGCCACGACATATCGCTCCAAAGCGGCGGAAATCAACACCAACAAAACGAACACAACAACGGCCGGAAAAAAGAAAGCAACAGCAACAACAGCAACAACAAACAAAACAAAGAACAAAAACAAGAACGCGCCAAAAACAACCAAAACAAAACCCAAAACCAGAACAACCGCAACCAGAACAACCGCAACAACCGGCGCAACAACAACCGCAACAACGGCAACAAACCAAACTACAACGAACAAAAACAGCAATGAAACCACGCACAGCGACAATGACAATAGCACTGGCCTGCCTTTTGGCGGCATGCAACAGCAACGTTTACTACTCCGAACACGAAAACGTTGACCCCGAAGGGTGGCACATGAACGACACCAAATATTTCACCGTTGATGTGGACAACACCCAACGCCTGTTCAACTTCTACGTGGACCTGCGAAACACCAACGACTACCCATACTCCAAAACCTTCCTGTTCATAAAAACCACCTTCCCCGACGGCGGCATTGCCATCGACACCATGGAATGCCCCCTTGCCAACCCCGAAGGACAATGGTATGGCAAAACATCGGGCAAATACGTGGACAACCGCTATTTTCTGCGCAAAAACGTGATATTCCCACAAACCGGACAGTACACCTTCGCCATAACGCAAGGCACCCGCGACACCAGCCTTGTGGGAATAAAAGACGTGGGCATTGTTATAGAATACGCCACAAAATAAAAGACAACGCACTATGGCACAAAACAAAGACACAAAAAAGAAACCGAAAAAAAACACACGGCGCTACTCGCGCCTGTGGTGGGCATTTGCAGGCCTGTGGGCATTCATATTCCTGTTTTTCTTCGCCCTCTCGATGGGATGTCTGGGATTTATGCCCACTTTCGAAGAACTGGAGAACCCGCAGAGCAACCTTGCCAGCGAAGTAATCTCCGCCGACGGCCAGATACTTGGTTTCATTGGCGTTGAAAACCGCTCCAACGTGGCTTACGACGAAATATCGCCCAACGTGATCAACGCTCTGATAGCCACCGAGGACGCGCGTTTCTACGAACATTCGGGGATAGACCTGCGAAGCCTCGGACGCGTGTTCGCAAAAACAATCATCGGACGCAGCAGCAGCTCGGGCGGAGGCAGCACTATCACCCAACAGCTGGCCAAAAACCTGTTCCCGCGCGAACGCAAATCGAAACTCGGCATAGCTTATTCCAAGTTCAAGGAATGGATAGTGGCCGCCAAGCTGGAGCACAACTACTCCAAAAACGAAATACTCACCATGTATCTGAACACCGTGGATTTCGGCAGCAACGCCTTTGGCATAAAAACCGCCGCCAAGACCTTTTTCGACAAAGCCCCTGGCGAACTCACCGTGGAAGAGGCCGCTGTGCTTGTAGGCCTGCTAAAAGCACCCTCCACCTACAACCCCGTGCGCAACCCCGAAAACGCCCTCAACCGCCGCAACACTGTGCTCTCGCAGATGATGAAATACGACTACCTCACCCAACAGCAATACGACAGCCTTGCGGCAATACCGATAAACATGAGCCGCTACTCGCCGCAGACCCACAACGAAGGCGAAGCCACATATTTCCGCGAGTTTATCCGCTCCTTTATGAAAGACTGGTGCAAAGAGCACAAAAAACCCGACGGCGGATACTACGACGTGCACAAAGACGGCCTGCGCATTTACACCACCATCGACTCGCGCATGCAACGCTACGCCGAACAGGCCGTGGCCGAACACATGGGCAAAGAGATACAACCCGCCTTTTTCAAAGAACTGAGCCGCCGCAAAAACCACTCGCCTTTCGTCAAAGTGTCGGAAAAACAGATAGAAACCTACCTGCTCAGCGCCATGCGGCAGAGCGAACGCTACAAAAACATGCGCGACGAGGGCAAAAGCGATGCGGAAATACGCAAGGCCTTCAACGAAAAAGTAAGCATGCGCGTATTCACTTGGCAAGGCGCCAAGGACACCATAATGAGCCCGTGGGACTCGCTGCTGTACTACAAGTCGTTCCTCAACGCCGGACTGATGTCCGTTGAACCCGGCACCGGGCACGTGAAAGCCTACGTGGGCGGCATCAACTACCGCTATTTCAAATACGACAACGTAACGCAAAGCCGCCGGCAGATAGGCTCCACTTTCAAACCCTTTGTATATACCTGCGCCATGATGAACGGCGTAACGCCTTGCACACAGGTGCCAAACTCCGAAGTGTGTTTCGAAAACGCCGACGGTACCGACTGGTGTCCCAAAAACTCCACCGACGCACGAAAAGACGAAATGGTAACACTGAAATGGGCACTGGCCAACTCGGTGAACTACGTGTCGGCATATCTTATGAAATACTACACCTCGCCCGAAGACGTGATATCGCTGGTTCGCAAAATGGGCATGAAAAGCGACATACCGGCCGTGCCGGCCATCTGCCTCGGCACCCCCGACCTCTCCGTTGCCGAAATGGCAGGAGCCATGGCCACTTTCCCCAACAGGGGCGAATACGTGGAACCAATATTTATCACCCGCATCGAGGACAACAAAGGCATGGTGCTGGCCACCTTCACCCCCGAACGCAACGAAGCCATCGACGCACAAACGGCTTACCTCACCGTGGAACTGATGAAAGGCGTGGTGGACGGCGGCACCGGCGGACGGCTGCGCTACAAATACGGCATCACCTACCCCGTGGCCGGAAAAACAGGCACCACTCAAAACAACTCCGACGCTTGGTTCATCGGCATGACACCAAAACTGGTTACAGCTGTGTGGGTGGGCGGCGAAATGCGCTCCATACACTTCAACAACATGACCTACGGACAAGGCGCCGCTGCAGCACTGCCCATCTGGGGACTGTACATGAAAAAAGTGTACGAAGACCCGAAGATAAACTTCTTCAAAGGCAATTTCGACACTCCCGCCAACCTGTCCGTAGAAATGGACTGCAGCAAATACCAGCAGGAAATACTGGAAGACGAGTACGAATACAACTTCTAAAACGTATATAATATAAGATCATAACTTGCCAACTACAAACCGCCAACTCAAAACTGCAAACTCAAAACTGCAAACTGCAAACTGAAAACTCAAAACTACAAACCCAAAACCACTAACTCAAAACCGCAAACTCAAAACTACAAACTCAAAACTGCAAACTCAAAACCGCAAACTCAAAACCGCAAACTCAAAACCGCAAACCCAAAACCGCAAACTCAAAACCGCAAACTCAAAACCGCAAACTGAAAACTGCAAACTGAAAACTGCAAACTGAAAACTGCAAACTGAATATGAACAACATACGCAACTTCTGCATAATAGCCCACATAGACCACGGCAAAAGCACCTTGGCCGACCGCCTGCTCGAGGTAACAAAAACCGTTTCGCAACGCGACATGGAAGACCAAGTGCTCGATGACATGGATCTTGAAAAGGAACGCGGCATCACCATCAAAAGCCACGCCATTCAGATGGAATACACCAAGGACGGACAGAAATACCTCCTCAACCTTATCGACACTCCAGGCCACGTGGATTTCTCCTACGAAGTGTCGCGCTCCATTGCCGCCTGCGAAGGCGCCCTGCTGGTGGTCGACGCCACCCAGGGCATTCAGGCTCAGACCATCTCCAACCTCTACCTCGCCCTCGACAACGACCTCGAAATAATTCCCGTGCTCAACAAGATAGACCTTGCCAACGCCATGGTGGAGGAAGTCTCCGACCAGATAGTGGAACTTATCGGCTGCAGCCACGACGACATTCTGCCCGCCAGCGCAAAAACGGGCCACGGCGTGGAAAACATACTCGACGCCATTGTAAACCGCATTCCCGCTCCCAAAGGCGACCCCCAAGCTCCGCTGCAAGCCCTTATCTTCGACTCGGTGTTCAACTCGTTCCGCGGCATAGTGTCGTATTTCCGCATAATGAACGGCACCCTGCGCACCGGCGATTTTGTGAAATTTGTAAACACCGAAAAGGAATACAACGCCGACGAAATTGGCGTGCTGAAACTGAAAATGGAACCCCGACAACAGCTGGCCGCCGGCGACGTGGGATACATCATTTCCGGCATAAAAACATCTAAAGAAGTGCAGGTGGGCGACACCATCACTCACGTGAAACGTCCCTGCGACAAAGCCATAGACGGGTTCGAAGCCGTGAAACCCATGGTGTTTGCCGGCGTGTATCCCGTGGACAGCGACGACTACGAGGAACTTCGTGCCTCGCTGGAAAAGCTGCAGCTCAACGACGCAAGCCTCACTTTCGAGCCGGAGTCGTCGCTGGCTTTGGGCTTCGGCTTCCGCTGCGGTTTCCTCGGACTACTCCACATGGAGATAGTGCAGGAACGTCTCGAACGAGAGTTCAACATGGACGTGATAACCACCGTTCCCAACGTGCAGTACAAAGCACACCTCACCAACGGCGACATTATAGACGTGTACAACCCTTCCGGCCTGCCCGAACCCAACTACATCGACTTTGTGGAAGAACCCTACATCAAAGCACAGATAATAACCAAAGCCGACTACATCGGTGCTATAATAAAACTGTGCATCGACAAGCGAGGCATACTGAAAAACCAAGTGTACCTCACCACCGACCGCATTGAGATAACTTTCGAACTGCCATTGGGCGAAGTGGTGTTCGATTTCTACGACAAACTGAAAAGCATCAGCAAAGGCTACGCCTCGTTCGACTATTACCAATGCGGCTACCAACCTTCAAAACTGGTGAAACTGGAGATACTCCTCAACGGCGACCCCGTGGATGCCCTTTCAGCACTTACACACGTGGACAACGCCTACCCACTTGGCCGACGCATGTGCGAGAAATTGAAAGACCTGATACCACGCCAGCAGTTCGACGTGGCCATACAAGCCGCCATTGGCAGCAAAATAATTGCCCGCGAAACGGTGAAAGCCGTGCGCAAGGACGTTACAGCCAAATGCTACGGCGGCGACATCACGCGTAAGCGCAAACTGCTCGAAAAGCAGAAGGAAGGGAAAAAACGCATGCGTCAGGTGGGCAACGTGGAAGTGCCGCAAAGCGCTTTCCTCGCAGTATTGAAACTGGATTGACACACCAATCTTTTTGCAAAAAACAGCACCTTAAACCGTTTTCTTTATCAACAATACGAGTTGCCAAAACACGGTACAAGTTTTTTATTGCCCGACCAAAAAAACATTTTTATGCGCTGAGCGCACAAGCATACGCCTCGCAACAGTCATGCTTGCTATACATCGATATCAAATAAAGACTCACTAAAAGCCACTTTTCGAACCAATCACACCATTCATTCGTCATAATCCCCCAAAAAAAAATCGTATCTTTGCAACCACTAACCGTCACAAAACATTTATGGAAATAGCTTTGATTGGCTACGGGAAAATGAGGAAATATATAACCTGTGCAGCTGCCATAAGCGGGGGCAAAACCGCACCAAAGCGTTTCGCCCGCCTTCCCCCAAACTCTACCGACTCACGCACTTTGTTGCAAAATGGGGTGGTGAGTGTCTTATTATAAATTTTGAAAAAAGAGAAAATATGAAACATGTAACCGTCTTTTTACCACAGTTGTTTGTGCACTTTTGGCAATGTCGCAAAGCATAGACATCCGTTTTTCAGGCCGCATGAACAATGTCGGCTATGTGCGTGCCGACAGTGTGGAGATTACAAACATCACTTCGTATTGGAGCGAAACACTTGTATATCCCGATACAGTATTGACACTTAGCGTGTTAGGCATAAACGATGTGAAAAACGGCCTTCTGGGCATGGAGGCATATCCCAATCCCCTCCGAGGTCAGGCCACCGCTGCCGTGCAACTTGCCGAAAGCGGTCCCGTGTCGGTAGCCATCTACGACCTTTCCGGCCGACGGGTGGCCAATTACTCCGGCAATATGGATGCCGGAAGTCACCTGTTCAAAATAAAGCTGCAGAAACGGCAGATGTATGTGCTATCGGTAACTTCCAAGCAGGGGCAACGCTCCACTAAACTGTTCAACGCTCAGGAAGGCGGCGAAAACAGCGTTTGCCTTGACGGAAAAGACCATTCGTTCGAAAAACTGGTGAGCGCCAATCCCTTCCATCGTGGCGATGTGCTGCGCATAAAAGGCTACACCATGTGCGGAGGAACAATGCTGGAAAGCGTTACAATGGAACTGCCGATAGACGCAAGCTGCGATATCAGATTGCCGTTCACCCACTATCCCGACGGGTGCTACCCGGCAGGTTCTCTGTATCTGCAACCAAACAGGTGCGTTTCGCCCAAGGCAATTTGCAGTGGAGCGCCAATGGCTCCCATGCTGTAGCCGGCGGCGGCACCGCTCCCGGTACTTGGCGTTTCGCCGAAAGCCAATTGGACTACGTGGGCGATGCAAGAGTGGGCACAGTGTATGTTGGCGGCACAAAATGCGACAACAGGCAGATTAGCAGCACTTATACCGGCTGGATAGACCTCTTTGGCTGGGGCACAAGCGGATACAACAGCAAATACCCGTATTGGACATCAAGTTTGGACACTGTTTATGGCAACGGCAATGCTGATATTACCGGCACCAATTACGACTGGGGTGTTTACAATGCCATAAGCAACGGCGGCAACATTCCGGGCGCATGGCGAACCCTTACGAAAAACGAATTGGATTATTTGGTCAACACACGGCCAAGTGGTACAGTAGTGAATGGAACAAACAACGCCCGATATACTATGGCCACGGTGGACGGTATATACGGGGTTGTTGTTTTTCCCGACAGCGCAAAAATTCAGATGTTCGATGTGCAGTGGGCAAGAATAAACGACACAAGCAATTTCGGCACCGTAATCACTGCCATGCAATGGTATAATTTAGAAAACATGGGATGCGTGTTCCTGCCTGCCTCAGGACAACGTTTTAACACCTCGGTGAATTTATCAGGTGAATATGGTGCATACTGGACATCAACGGTTTATAACGACACCACAGCCATTCAACTGCATTTTGCAGGGATTTGGGCCAGTTACGTAGTTTCTTCGTTCCACACTCCATGTAATGCCCATCGCCACAGAGGAATGTCTGTGAGGCTGGTAAAAGAGATACGTTAGATGTAAACTTTCGGGCGGGGCAACCGACAAATTGTTTTATGTAGCCTGTTGCGTGATTGGTTTTAGAATAAAAGCCAAGTGCCCCACCAAAATAAGGATTGCGATGCATATCCGTTCTTCCAAAACTTAGTATGCATTATACTTAAGCTATTGTGTCGTATCGGTAATAATCATTGCCCAAAGGCATCTTTTGCCATGCGTTTTTATCGAGTGCTATTGCCACAGCCCGCGTATTGGATACTGATTAGGCGACAATAAGAACATTCCTGCCCTAAAATTCCAAAAAAAATCGTATCTTTGCACCCACTAACCATCACAAAACATTTATGGAAATAGCTTTGATTGGCTACGGGAAAATGGGAAAAGAAATAGCATCCGTAGCCGCCGGACGCGGACACGAAATCACCGCAACCATCGACAGCGAGGCCGACTGGATGGAAAAAATCGACGACCTGCGCCAGAGCGACGTGGCCATTGAGTTCTCCACCCCCGACACCGCCGTGGACAACATCATGAAATGTTTCAACATCGGCATTCCCGTTGTGGTAGGAACCACTGGCTGGTACGACCAGCTGGACAGCGTTGTCCACGACTGCCGTCAGCGAGGCAACGCCGCACTTTTCGTGGCATCGAACTTCAGCATCGGCGTAAACATCTTGTTCGACATCAACCGCCGTTTGGCCGACCTGATGAACCGCTACCCGCAATACGACGTGCGGATAGACGAAACGCACCATGTCCACAAGCTCGACGCTCCCAGCGGCACCGCCATCACCCTGGCCAACGACATCATCAACCGCCTCGACCGCAAAGAGGAGTGGAAACTGAACGGAACCCAGCCCGACGAGCTATGCATCACCGCCCGCCGCGAAGGCGAAGTGTCGGGCACACACCAAGTTACATACAACAGCGAGGTGGACACCATATCCATCTGCCACGCGGCCAAGTCGCGCAAAGGGTTTGCCGTGGGTGCCGTGCTCGCTGCCGAATTCTTAGACGGGAAACGCGGATACTTTACCATGAACGACCTTCTGCAATAGTCGCCAAAACTCCTTTTTGAAGTGAAAAGCAAATCCACTCCGCTAAAAAGCCGAATAGTGCTGCCAGTGCTTGTGGCAGTACTGCTGTTGCTTATGTTCGGAGTATCGCTAGTAGGTGTTGTGGTCTTTTCGCCCTCCGAGGCGCTTGCATACCTCAAACAGGGCATCACTGCTGGCGACACCAATGTGGTTTTCTGGAACTTACGTTTGCCGCGCATAATACTCTGCGTGCTTATAGGCTCGGTGCTCAGCGTGTCGGGAGCCACGTATCAGTCGGTGTTCCGCAATCCCCTCACCGACCCCTACGTGCTCGGCATATCGTCGGGGGCGTCGCTTGGAGCGGCGGTGGCCATTCTGCTGGGCCTCGAAAGCTCGTTTTTCGGGGTGGGACTGCTGGCCCTTGCCACAGCACTGCTCACCGTGCTGCTGATATACAAAATTGCCTCCATCGGCAACCGCATGCACACCGCAACGCTATTGCTCACAGGCGTTTGCTTCACCTTTTTGGCCACAGCCATAGTGTCGTTCCTGATGGTGATAAATCAGGATAAGATGGACCGCATCATTTTCTGGACCATGGGCAGCTTTGCCTCCGTGTCGTGGACCGACGTGCTGATAATGCTGCCCGTGGCAGTGGCGGGCATCGCCGTGGTGCTGTATCATGCCAAAGACCTGAACCTGCTGCTGGTGGGCAGCGAAACGGCCAAAAGTCTGGGCGTGGAGGTGGAACGTGTAAAAAAAACACTGCTGCTGGCTACCACGCTGATGGTGGCTTTTGCTGTGTCGGCCTGCGGAGTGATTGGTTTTGTGGGACTTGTGGTGCCGCACTGCATACGACTGGTGGTAGGCTCCGACAACCGCAGGATAATACCATACTCAATAGTGGTGGGCGGAATTTTTCTTTTGCTTTGCGACACGCTGTCGCGCACCGTGCTGATGCCCTCCGAAATTCCTGTGGGGAGCGTTACGGCACTTATCGGCGCACCAATGTTCATATACCTGCTCTACAAATCCAAAAAACGATACTGACATGCTGAAAATGAACAATTTATCGTACGCCTTCGGGGCAAAGCAGGTACTCAGCAACATAAGCCTCGACATTGCCGACGGCAGTTTCTACGCCGTGATGGGCGCCAACGGCTGCGGCAAAACCACCCTGCTTCGGTGTATGGACAACCTGCTCGGCATCCCGTACGATACCGTTTTCCTCGACGGTGTGGACATCCGCCGGATGAAAAGTCGCCAACGTGCCACCAAAATTGCATACGTGGCCCAGCGTCCTACCACCGACGTGGATTTCTCGGCTTTCGAAATAGTCCTGATGGGACGCAACCCTTACCAGACGCACCTGCAAAACGAGTCGCAGCACGACTGGGACATTGTGGAGCAATGCATGCGGCAAACCAACACATGGCACCTGCGCTGCTCCACCCTGCAGCAGATGAGCGGCGGCGAGGTGCAAAGGGTGATGATAGCCCGCGCGCTGGCTCAGCAAACGCCCATTCTGCTCCTCGACGAACCCCTTGCCAGCCTCGACATATCGCACCAGCTGGAGATACTTGGCATACTTTCGGCAATAAACCGCGAGCAGGGCAAAACCATAGTGCTTATAATCCACGACCTGAACATGGCCCTTCAACACTGTCCCAAACTAATATTACTTGAAAATCAACACATTGCCTATTGTGGCGACACACGACAGGGTCTTACCGAAGAAAACATACGCCGTGTTTTCGGAATCAATCCGAGTATCAGGGAAATAGACGGACAACAGTATGTTTTGATAAACGACACCAAACAGATACCTCGGCGCGATTTGTAGCAAATTGGTTCCACGTCTGCACATCTTAACGCCTTTACCAGTCAGTGTTAACAAAAAAAATCGTATCTTTGCACAATCAATCTGACGCACAAAAATGGATACCGTAAGAGCCAAAAAACACTTGGGACAGCACTTTCTGAAAGACCTCGGCATAGCCCGCCGCATTGCCGAAACCCTTGGCAACGAGCCACAAAACGTGCTGGAGATTGGCCCGGGCATGGGCGTGCTTACCCGGTTTTTGCTTGCCAACCCCAACTACAATCTGCAAGTGATAGAGATAGACACTGAATCCGTTGAGTATCTGCAGCATAATTTCCCCACCCTTGAAGGACGAATACTTTCCGCCGATTTTCTGCAGTGTGATTTGCCGTCACTTTTCAACGGAAATTTTTCGCTGATAGGCAATTACCCGTACAACATATCCAACCAAATACTGTTTCGGGTGTTCGAAAACCGCAACCGCATACCCACTGTGGCCGGCATGTTCCAGAAAGAGGTGGCCGAACGCATAGCCGCAAAACCCGGCAGCAAGACCTACGGCATACTCAGCGTGCTGCTTGGCGCTTTCTACCACATAGAGTACCTTTTCACCGTCGACGAACATGTGTTCATCCCACCGCCCAAAGTAAAATCGGCGGTGATACGTCTGCGGCGCAACGCCACCCCTACCCTGCCCTGCGACGAACAGCTCTTTGCAAGCGTGGTGAAAACCGGTTTCAACCAACGTCGCAAAACCCTTGGCAACGCACTGAAACCCCTTGGCCGACCACTTGCTCTTGTTCCCGAACGCATGCTTAAATCGCGCGCCGAACAACTATCGGTGGAAGATTTCATTAACCTGACATCAATTTTGCAAAACTCTTAAACACAGACTGTTATGACTATCACCTTTCTGATACTGCTTGCTTTTGTGCTTTCCATCGACGCCTACGTGGTGGCCGCCGGATGCTCTTTGTCGAAAAAAATAGCCTACTCGCAAGGCTTTCTGCTGGCGGTTTGTTTCAGCATTCTCCACACACTTCTGCTCATTGGCGGATACTACATTGCATGGGCGATGAAATCGGGCGAAACGGTGTACGACACGCCTCTGGCCGCCATTATGCTTGTTTTTGCCGGAGTTAAGATGATTTTACGTGTGGTCCGCAAAAACAAAGACGTGAACACCACATACGTAACCGACTCAAAATCAATTCTCCTGCTATCGCTCGCCACCAGTATCGACTTTTTTATTGTGGGGCTTGGATTAGGCTTTGCACCTGACGGGAAAAGCATTTTGTGGTGCGCCATACCGCTGATGTTTTTCACGGTGGTGAGCACGTTTTTCGGCGTATTGATGGGCCGTCAGCAACAGCGCAAGGCACGCCGCTGGGCCACTTTTGTTGTAGGACTGCTACTGATAGGTCTGGCCATACTTCTAATTGTAAAAATGCAAAATGCCTGACAACCGATGACCGACACACAACAAGAAATAACCCGACTGCTGCTTGCCACCCGCCGCAGAGGCATGGAATACGTGGTGGCTTTTTTGAACGACAACGATTTTTTCACCCTTCCCGCTTCCACACGCTACCAAAACCGCGATATGGGCGGGCTGGCCAACCACTCGCTGGCGGTGTACAGGCTTGCCATGCAATTCCGGCACGAAGCCATAGCACAACATCCAGAAACAGAGACGCTTATCCCTGCCGACAGCGTAACCGTTGCCGCACTGCTGCACGACACCTGCAAAGTGTTCAACTACGCAGCCGACGCCAACGACAGCACCACTTTCCACCACAACTACCGCTTCCCCGTGGGGCACGGCGAGAAATCGGTGATAGCACTGCTTCGCTGCGGATTGGAACTAACCGACGAGGAAATAATGGCCATACGCTGGCACATGGGCCCTTACGAGCTGCCCGAACGCGAATTGTCGCAAGAGCGGCTGGAGTACAACATTGCCATGAAACGCACTCCGCTTTGCAGACTTATACAAAAAGCCGACAAAGAGGCGACAAAACAAAATTTGGAATCAGCCCAATAATTTTTCCAATTGCCATTCGGACAAACTGCATGACCCAAAAAGCCATGCTCTGCTGCATTATTCCCTGTAATACACCCTCTTCACGCGGTGCGAGATGGATGTGAGTATTTCGTAAGTGATTGTTCCCGAATCGGCGGCTATCTGTTGCAGCAGCTTGGCATCGCCAAAAACCACAACGTCGTCGCCCTCAGCACATTGCACATCGGTAACATCTATAAAACACATATCCATGCAGATGGTGCCCACTATGGGAGCCACCTTGCCGTTTATCACCACCTTGCCGTTGCCATAGCCCAAGCGGCGGTTCAGTCCGTCGGCGTAACCTATTGGAATTATGGCAATTTGCGAAGGACGTTGGGCCACCCATCGGCAGTTGTAGCCCACCGAGTCGCCTTGCGGTATTTGCTTCACTTGCGAGATACGGGTTTTCAAACGGCTCACCACCTGCAGATGTTTCTGCACCTCTGGCTCTGGCGATATGCCGTAAAGCCCTATGCCAAGCCGCACCATGTCCATATCGGCTTCGGGGAAACGTGTGATGCCCGACGAGTTCAGTATATGGCAGCAAATGTGCTGATTGCCAAGCAGTTCCTTAAGCCGTCCGCTCCATTGGCGGAAATTGCTTATCTGCCGGCGGGTGAAATCGTCCATCGCTGGGTCTTCGCTGCAAGCAAGGTGCGAAAAAATGGATTTCACATCCACCACATCCTTCAGCTCGTTAATACGGAGGCCAAGCTCTTCGATGTCGTTTTCCAAAAATCCCAGCCGGTGCATACCAGTATCTAACTCTATATGAATGGGATAAGGCTCGTCGCCATACATCCGTGACACATCGGTGAACATCTTCAGTATGCGCAGGCTGTAGATGTCGGGCTCCAAGCGGTGTTTTATAATGCTGTCGAAACTCTCCTCTTCGGGGTTCATCACCATAATGGGCAGAGTGATGCCGTTTTGGCGAAGGTCCACCCCCTCGTCAGTGTAGGCCACCGTAAGGTAATCCACGTGGTTGGTTTGCAACGTGTTGGCAATCTCCACATTACCGGCGCCATACGAAAAAGCTTTCACCATTGCCATCAGTTTGGTGCTGGGACTTATCCTCGAACGGTAGTAGTTGAGGTTGCGCACCAGAGCATCAAGGTTCACCTCCATTATGGTTTCGTGCGATTTGCGCTGAAGGAGCTTCGATATTTTTTCGAAATGATAAACGCGGGCACCCTTGAGCAGTATGGTTTCGTTTTGGAAGTCGGAAAACAGGTAGTTGCGGATAAAATCGTCGGTGTCGGCGAAAAACACGCTGCCGTCGGCAAAACGGGCGGCGTTCCGTTTCAGGGCCTCGCCGATGCCGATAAACTTGGTAATTCCGCGTTTGGCCACAATGTCGGCCACTTCGGCGTAGAGGTCGGGTTCCATCACGCCAGACTGCATTATGTCCGACATTATCAGCGTTTTTTTGCTGTGTTGGCGTTCCTGTTGCACAAAATCGAGGGCAATTACCAGCGAGTTGAGGTCGAGGCTGTAAACGTCGTCAACCAGCAGACAGTCGTTGACACCCTCTTTCAGCTCCATGCGCATGGCCACGGGCGCCAGCTGCGGGGTGCGTTTCTGTATCTCCGAAGGCTGGTAGCCAAGATACAAAAGCAGTGATATGCAGTGCATTGCGTTTTCCACCGAAGCTTTATCGGTGAACGGAATAGCGGTAGAGAAAACGTTTCCTGCGTACTGCACCGAAATTTCGGTATTGTCGCCAACTATTTGGGTTCCAATCAGTTTCACCTGTACGCCATTGTCGTGACCCCACGAAAAAAGTTTTATGTTGCGGAAAGTCTCTGTGGCGGCGATGGTGGAGCTTATCTCTTTGTGGTCGTCGCAGTAGATAAGCACGTCGCAATAGGCAAAGAGCCTCATTTTTTCGGTAATTTTTTGATGGGTGTTGATGAAATTTTCGTCGTGGGCATGACCGATGTTGGTAAAAATGCCAATGGTTGGCTGAATGACATCCTGCAAACGAGCCATTTCCTTTGGCAAGGAGATACCGGCTTCGAACACAGCGAAATCGTTATCGGCAGACATCTGCCAAACGGAAAGCGGCACACCTATCTGCGAGTTGAAACTGCGTGGGCTGGCCACCACATTTTTATCGGGCGACAGAAGCTGCACTATCCAGTCCTTGACCACCGTTTTGCCGTTGCTGCCAGTGATGCCCACCACTGGTATCCGGAACTGCATACGCCGATTTTTGGCCACAGCCTGCAGCGACGCAACCACATCATTGACTATCAAAACATTGGCATCGCCCTTGGCTATCAGCCCTTCGGCAATGAAAGCATCGGCTTCGGAGGGCAGCACAAAACTGCGCACTCCCTTGGAATACAGCTCGTTGACATAATTACAGCCCGAATTGCGTTTTGTGGGGATGGCGAAAAACAGTGTGGTCTGAGGCTTGGTAAGCGATCGGCTGTCGCTAAGCAGTGTGGCTATGGCCGACTGCGGAGTGGACAGGCTCTGTGATGTAGTATGCAGTATATCAGCAATTTGCTCTATTGTACAAGTGGCTGCCATAAAAAGAACTTTATTTTTTTGTTAATATCGGTCGTTGTATTTGTCGTAATTGTCGTCGTAGAGGTCGTCGGGGCGCGATTCGTCGCGTTTTTGTTGCAAAATTTGCATCACTTCATCGTCAAGCAGCACATTGGGGTCGTAGCGACGCAACAAATCCTCCAAGTAAATGCAGTCAATATCCACATTATGCAACAGCAGACAGGCCTCGTTTTTGCGACCGGTGTTGTAGTAGGCCACCGCCAGCGGCACATACAGGTCGTCGTCGTCGGAGATGTGCTGTTCGGCCTCCGACACGGTATCTATAACATCCTCGTAACGTTTCAGCTCCAAAAGCAGTTCCAAATACTGCAGCCACGCACTTTTGCTTTCCGGAAAACGGGCCGTAAGAAAATGCAGTGTGTTTTCGGCACGCTCGGCATCGTGGAACTCGTAGCGGTACAGATGCGCAAGGTCCTCGTACGAAGTGTCGAAAAACGGGTTTATGGCAATGCTTTCCAAAAACAGCTTTTCGGCAGAAGCAGGGTCATTCATACGCGCATAGCAGTTTGCCAACTTATTGCGTGTCAGATAATTGACAACCACGTCATCGGAATGCTCCGAGTCGAGATAATCGATGACCTTGCGGTAATATGGTGCGGCGGAATAATAATTGTGGGCCATGAAATATGCGTCGCCAAGCTGTGCGTTTATCAGGTATTTGTCGACTTCGGGGACATTTTGCAGAGCCTCGTAAGCCACGTTAAGGTCGTTGGTTACCGTAAATTTGGTCATATACGCCAGAGTGCTGTGCGGGTTTATGGCAAGAGCGTAGTTGCTGGCGTCGATGGCCTCGTCGTCGTGTTTCAGCTCGTAATGGCACATGGCCACATACACCCAAGCGTTGCAGGAGTAGGGATTTTCCTCGATATACGACTCGAAAAATTTGAGGGCAGCCTCGTACACCTGCGGTATCGGAGTAAGCTCATGATAAATGTTGGTAAGGAAATCCTCGTCGTCATCGGCTTTTATGGCAATGCGTTTCTGAAAACACTCAAAAGCTTTGTCCACATTGCAGTGTATAAGGTACTGCTGTATCATCAGGTCGTAAACATCGGTGTTTTCGGGGTCGATGCGGATTATTTTTTTCAGATAGGCCATTGCCTTGTCGAACTTGTTGTTGTAAAGGTAGCAGTCGGCAAGTCCCATCATCACACCTTCGTGGTCGGGCTCCAACTTTTCGAGGTTCAGCAGTATGTGCATGGCGCTGTCCACATTGCCCTGAACATAATATATGTGAGCCCGTTGCACTTTAACATCCGTATTGTCGGGGTACATGCGTTCGGCGACTTTTATCACCTTCTCCACCTCAGGATTGATGTCGTGAAATGGCGTTTCTTCCGAATAATAAAAGTCTATGATGTCAAAAAAATCGTCCACATCACGATAAATGTTGGGATTTTTCTCGAAATCCAACACCAGTCGTTTCACGCGTCTGCTCGTATTCTCAAATCGTCGGTCGTCCATAATATTGTATGATTCAGGTTTATGAAAAAATATGCCAATAGTATGCCTGTTTTGCAAAAATAACTCTTTTTGCAATCAAGCGATACGCTTTCGGCAAATAATTATCAACACAAAAAAGGTACTAACTCGAAGCCGAATATCATATTGCCGTGTAAGAGCTGGATAATCAGCTAATTATCCAACTCTTTCTTGGCGTTGTCCACCATAAAATGCAGGCGGTTGAATATGTTGGCGTCGGAGGTGCTGCTGTCGAAATCGAGGAACAGCAGGTTCATTTTGGGATAGAGTTTCTTCACCCGTTTCTCCACACCTTTGGAAATCACGTGGTTGGCAATGCAGCCGAAGGGTTGCAGGCTAACAACGTTGTTCATCCCGCTTTCGGCAAAGCTTGCCAGCTCGGCGGGAATAAGCCATCCCTCGCCAAAATTGGCCGACATGTTGATGATATTCGAAGCCAGCTTGGCATCGTGGAAAATGTCGGCAAACGGTCTGTAATATGGAAATTCGGCTCCAATTTTGTCGAACTTGCGTACCACAGTGCGCAACACCTTATAAAGTGCGTCGGTAATAAACAACGGCACGCTCTCTTCCTTGATGTTGTTCTGACGGTTTATGTGTTTGTTCACAAAACTGTTGGCAAAGAAATTGTACATCGACGGGGCTATCACTTCCACGCCTTGTTCCGAGAGCCATTCCAGCACATTTTTGTGGCTGAACGAGTTGTATTTCACATAAATTTCGCCTACCACACCCATAACGGGAGCCTTCACATCGGGGCGTATTATGGTTTTGTACTCCTCCACCGCCTCTTTGAACAGACGCGGCAAGGCTTTGTGGTCGCGTTTTTCCACGCATGGCAGTGCTTTTTCTATGTACTTGTAACGCAGCTTTTTGGCAATGCCTTTCTCCGTTTCCCTCACCACCGAGGCGTAATACAGCCGCGATATGCAGTCGGCGTAGAGCAGTGCGTACACGGTGATGGTGATGTTGCCCTTTAGCTTCATCTGGAAACCGGGCTGCTCGTTGTACAGGTCGTTGCCAAAGGCTACGGAGATAACCGGTATGTTATATCCTGCCGAAATCAGCGCGTCCTTGATAAGCGCCAGATAGTTGGTGGCGCGGCACTGGCCTCCTGTCTGGGTCATGCCAATGGCCACGTTGTCGAGGTCGTACTGGCCGCTTTTCAGGGCTTTGATGATGCTTCCGATAACGATGGTGGCGGGGTAGCACACCTCGTTGTTGGAGTATTTCAGTCCTGTTTCGGCGGCTTCCATGTCGCCCATGGGCAGGTTTACAAGATTGTAGCCCATCAGCGAGAAAATGGCGGGCAGGAACTCGGAGTAGCCTTCGGCGAAATAGGGTGCCAAAATGGTGCGGTGGCGCTCCTGCTGGGTGAACATAGGCAGTTTCACCGGCGGCTGGTAGCCGGAGCGGGTGTGGCTGAAACGGAGGCTCTCCACCAGCGAGCGTATGCGCAGACGTAGCGAGCCGATGTTGTTCACATCGTCGATTTTTAGCAGGGTGAGGCTTTTGCCACTGCGTTTCAGCACGTCGCTTATCTCGTCGATGATGAAAGCGTCGGGACCGCAGCCGAAAGAGGTAAGCTGCACAAAATGAATGTTTTCATCACTTTGTGCCACGTACTTGGCGGCCTTGAACACACGGTTGGGGTAGGCCCATTGCGAGATGGCGTTTATTTCGCGGAACACGTCGTCGCCGTCCATCAGGGTGATGTTTTCTGTTATCACATCTATGCCCATGTCGGTGATGCAGTCGGAGATTTTGTGCTGTATCAGCGGGTCGATATGGTAGGGACGTCCGGCAAGCATTATCACCATGCGGTTTTCCTTTTTGGCCTGCTCCACAATGTGGCGGTTTTGTTCGGCAAGGGTAACCACGTAGCGTCGTTGCTCCTCCACCGCCGCCTCGAAAGCCTCTCCAGCGATTTTCTTGCTGATTCCCAGCGAGGTAAGGTACTTCACACACGACTTTTTCAGCAGTTTGATGTTGTTGAAAGATGTGGTGGGGTTGTCCAACGGTATGCCGTAGTTGGCCAATGGGTCGATGGAGCTGATGATGACGTCGGAATAACCGGCCACCACAGGACAGTTGTAGCTGTTGCTCGATTTGGCGTCCTCCTTGGTTTCGAAAATGGCGTAGGGGTAGAAAATGCGGTCCACCTTGCGCTCTATCAGGTCCATGATATGACCGTGCATCAGCTTGGCGGGGAAACAGATGTTGTCCGACATTATGGAGTGTATGCCTTTTTCGTAAAGCTTGTTGGTGGACGGACGCGAAAGCACGGGCTGTATATTGCAGCAGGTAAACATCTTATGCCAGAACGGATAGTTCTCGTACATGCCCAGTCCGCGCGGTATGCCTATTTTCAGGATGGGATTTTTCACTTTTTCGCGGTCGAAAAGCATCTGATAACGGGCATGGTGCTGGTTTATGCCCTTGCGGCTGCTCTCCGACTTGTTGGAATATATCTTTTCGCAGTTGTTGCCTGAATAGAACTTGTTACCGTTGGCAAATTGGAAAATTTTGACGGTACATTTGTTCTCGCAGCCAGGGCACACTTCGAAATGCGACTCGTACTGCCGCGACTCCACCAGCTCGTCGAGGGTTATGGCGCGGTCGCTGGGCAAATGGTTTTCCAATGCGTAGAGTGCGGCCCCATATGCGCCCATCAGTTCGGGAATGTCGGAGTAAGCCACCTGCACGCCGGTCATTAGCTCCAATGCACGCACTATTGACAGGTTGCGGAATGTACCCCCCTGAACCACAATGTTATTGCCAAGTTCCTTCACATCCTTGAGTTTCAACACTTTGAACAGACAGTTTTTTACAACGGAATAGGAGAAACCGGCGGCAATATCGTCCACTTCGGCGCCCTCGCGCATTGCCTGTTTCACTTTGGAATTCATAAACACGGTGCAGCGGGTTCCGAGGTCGCAGGGATTTTTGGCAAAACACGACATCTGCGCAAACTCAGCCACAGGATAGTTGAGCATGTTGGCAAAATTTTCGATAAACGATCCGCAGCCCGAAGAGCAGGCCTCGTTTATCTCCAGCCGTTTGATGATACCGTTTTCGATAAACACGGCTTTCATGTCCTGACCGCCGATGTCGAGTATGAAACTAACGTCGGACATTATTTTGCGGGCGGCCATATAGTGGGCTATGGTTTCGATAATGCCACGGTGCAACCCGAAAGCGGTTTTTATCAGATTTTCGCCATAACCAGTTGTGGCACTGCCTATTATACGTATTTCGCGGCCATGGCTGCGAGCCTCGTCGCGCAAGCGTTTCAATCCTTCCCAAAAGGCGTTGAAACTATCGCCGTTGTTGCGACTATAGTCCTGAAATACAACATTTTGTTTTTTGTCGATAAGAACAATTTTGGTGGTTGTGGAGCCGGAGTCGACGCCAAGGAAACAGTCAGTATCCCGCAACTGTTCCCACGATGTTTTGCCCACGGCACGGCAGCCTTTGTGTTCTTTCCATGCTTCGAACTCCTCGTGGGAGCGGAAGAGTGCCGGCAGCCGCCGCGAGGTGCCGTTTAGAAGAATTCCACCGTCGTTTTCAAGAATCCGTATCACCGACGAGAGCTGTCGGGCCGGCAGGTCGTTTTTCAGGGAGATGAGCGACGAGCCCCAAGCTGGCACATACTGCGCGTATTCAGATAGCACGCAATCCTCCTCCTTGAGTCCGAGCTGGTTCATAAAAGCCTTTTTCAGCTGTGGCAGAAAGGCGAAGGGCCCGCCGCAGAAAAACACTTTTGGCAGCACGTCGGTGCCACGCGAGAGCGATGATATAACCTGAATTGCCACGGCGTTGAACACCGAGGCGGCGATGTCGTTTTTGCTAACCTTGCGGCTTACAAGGTTTTGAATATCTGTACGCGAGAACACTCCGCAGCGCGAGGCTATGGGATATATGGTTTCGGCGGTGCTGGCAAGGGTGTCGAGCTCTTTGGTGGTAACGTTGAGCAGGGTTGCCGTCTGGTCGATGAAAGCGCCGGTACCGCCTGCGCAGCTGCCGTTCATACGCATGTCGGGCGACTTGTGCTCCTCAAAGAAAATCATCTTGGAGTCCTCGCCCCCGATGTCGATAAAGGTGCGTATCTGGGGGAATTTGGTTTTGATAAGTTCGGCAGAGGCCACCACCTCCTGCACAAAGTTGATGCCCGCCGCTTCTGCGTAGCCCATACCCACCGAGCCGGTGAGGGTAGCACACAAATTGCAGTCGCCGAGAGTGTCGAGCATCTTGCGGTAGGTTTCGAGAGCGGTGCCGCGGATGTCGGTGTTGTGGCGGCGGTAGTCGGAATAGATGATGTCGCCGCTTTTGTCCACCACGGCCACTTTCAGTGTGGTGGAGCCTATATCAACACCGAGGTAGTAAAGGGGCAATGATTCTGTCATAGGTCATAAAAAGTGGTTAAAGACGTTTCAAATCTGCTATGGTTTGTGTAGGATTTGGCGATGAAAAGACGCTGCTGCCTGCCACCAGCACGTCGGCGCCGGCAGCGTAGAGTTTGGCTGCGTTGGCAAGGTTCACACCGCCGTCTATCTCGATGAGGCATTGTGGGTTTTTGCGAAGGCACAGCTCTTTCAAGGCCGATACTTTGGAGTAGGTGTTTTCGATAAATTTTTGTCCGCCGAAGCCGGGATTTACGGACATCAGCAGTACAAGGTCACAGTCCTGCACGGTGTCTTCGAGCAGACTTACGGTCGAGTGCGGGTTTAGCGCCACTCCGGCCTGCATTCCGGCGTCCTTTATTGCGTTGATGGTGCGGTTTATGTGGTTGCAGGCCTCATAGTGGAAAGTGAGAATGTCGGCGCCGGCGTCGCGGAACGACTGCACGTAGCGGGCTGGGTCAACAATCATCAGATGCACGTCGAGCGGCTTGCGGGCGTGTTTTTTGATATGTTTCACCACGGGCTGGCCGAAAGAGATGTTGGGCACAAAAACACCGTCCATCACATCCACATGGAGCCAGTCGGCTTGGCTGTTGTTGAGCATTTCGATGTCGCGCTGTAGATTACCGAAGTCGGCGGAGAGCAGCGACGGGGAGATTAAGTGGTTGTTGGTCATATTTTTATAATATATTATATTTCAAAACTTGACAATATCACATCTTTTTACTCATTAAACAAGCACAATTGGTCAGGAAAAATTGAACAATTGCTATCAACACCTATGGTTGTGTGGACTGTTTTTCTCTCAAAAACTTCACTTATGGACCGAGCCACACACCACATCAACACTGGGGGAACGGCGTTACCAATAGCCTTATATTGTCTTATTTGGGATACTGAATCCAGTTTGAAAGAGTCCGGGAACGACTGGATTCTTGCTGCTTCACGAGGCGAAAAGCGACGATAGCGACCATTAACAATAAATACAGGATCTGTGCTGTTCAAACTAACTTTTGCAAGGTGTGCACTTATCGTATTACATGGTTCTTCTAATCGCATAGCTCTACCTTTATTCATTTTTTCTTTTACAGCCATCATTCCCGCAACAGCCTTGTCACTAAAAAACAAGTCCGCATTTTCATTCTCTTCTTCCATTATCACATCTTGTAACACTTTTCTTTCACTTGAGGATATCGTTGATGGAAATCGAAAGCTCATATAATCATCAACATTCCTAAATCCTGCTATAATAACTCTTTCTCGTTTTTGTGGAACACCATACTCCCAAGCATTCAATAATTTGTAAGAAACAAAATAACCAGCATCTTTAAATTCCTTAATTATCATCGGAAAAGCCTTGCCCTTATTGGCAGAAAGCAACCCTTTGACATTTTCCGCAATGAAAAAACGAGGTTGTCGTTCTTTGAGGATTTTAACCATTTCAAAAAAAAGCATACCGCGTTCGTCTTTGTAGCCAAGTCGTGGTGGATTCTGTGCTGAAATTGAAAATGATTGACACTGGAAGCCTCCAATGAGCATGTCAAAATTGGGCATACGCGCTATGTCTATTTCACGCACATCCTTGACAATGCATTTGTGCTTGAAATTATCATTGTATATTTGTGTGCAATATGGGTCGTTACCCACGGAATATACAATATCAAAGGAGTTCCGTTGATAATCTTTCCCCAAATAAGAAAAGCCACCAAGCACACCCAAATCCATACCGCCACAGCCACAGAATAAAGATGCAACTTTCACCTTTTCCATACCAATAATTTTGTGGGGTTAAAGTCATCTTCGGAGAATGAAATCTCCATTCCATCACGTGGCTCTGCATAAATCTTATCTGACTTATACAACCCAACCGGATTGCGCAGAATAAAAAGCGTCTTGTCGTTCTCGCTCAACATTAGACGATACACACAATAATGTTCCTTAATGGTTCCAGCAACACGCCATTCATTTACTGACATATGAAATCCATACAATTGTATTCTCTTTTTGCTGATTGTTGTCTTGCAGACCTTGTGGTTATTTTGAAAAGTTACAAGCGCATCTTTCCAATTGTCAATTCCAAGTAACACATTATAACCAGCCTGCTCAAAGCCTAGAGAAAGTCCTCCACAGTCACAGAACAAGTCTATCACATTTGCTGTCTTTTTATTTTTTTCCATACAACATGATACGCATTAACAAATAGAGAAACTGATAGGCTCCTTAAACAGAATTTCTCCACGCCAATCCATTACATAAACAAATGAACAACTGGAATCATCCATATTCAAAATAATATTTTCGACAATGTGTTCCATTTCGTTTCCTACGACAATAAAATCGCTAATTGGATAAACACGCGACTTCCCATTTGGAAATGACACTTGCACATTATTTCCTTTTATCTCACCCTTCCTACTCATATTTTTATTTTGTCGAAGTTTTTGCCATACACGCCTTGCACTTTGCTTACGGAGACGAAAGCCGAGGGGTCGATGCGGTTGATTATCCGCATCACTATGGGTTTGTCGGCGCGGTGGGTCATAACTATGAGCACTTTGCTGGGATTGTGGCTGTAGCAGCCCTCTCCATCGAGCAGCGTGGCGCCGCGTCCCACCTCGGTGGTGATGGCTTCGCCTATTTCGCTGTTCATGCCGGAGAACACCATTATCTGGTACGACTGTTTGTTGCCGTCTATCACCATATCAAGCACGTATGTCATGGTTACCATTACTATGTAGCCAAACACCACATTCTCCAACCTGCCTGAAATAAAATACGAGGAACCTATGATAAAAATGTCGAGATACATGATGACCTTGCCTGGAGAAACATTGTAGAACTTGGTGAGTATCAAGGCTATAATGTCGGTGCCACCGCTGTTGCCGCCCATTGCGAAAGCCAGTCCTATGCCGCCGCCGCACACGGCCCCGCCTATGATGGCGCACATAAAACCGCCAAACTCGTCAACGTTGAACAGCTTCTCCACGTCCAATATCTGCTGCCACAAAATAAAAGCCAGCGACGACATCACTATGCCGAAAATGGTCTTCACACCGAATTTGGGTCCCAGCACCTTGAATCCGATGGCCAGCAACACGGCGTTGATAAAAAGGTTGAGGACACCTATGGGGATGTGTATGCCGCATGCGTAGTATATGACCGACGATATGCCGCTCACCCCGCCGCCCACTATCTTTGCCGGAAGCATAAACGCCGACCACGCAAAGGTGTAGGTAAGTATGCCGAGGGTGATCAGCACGTATGATAATATCTCGTTTTTGAGATTTATTGATTTCTTCATTATTTTTGTTTATTATTTATATGTCAATAAATTGCAACGATATGCGGAGAAACCGTCCCCCGCATATTTAAACTTGCAAATATAAGAAAAAAAATCCGTTTTTGCAAATGGAAAGATTTTCCGGAATACGGAGATGCGTCAAAATGCAGATTGTATCCGGATTGCAACCATGGCCAATGGTGGCCGGAGTACTACGATGTGGAGCGTGGACGTGTGATAAAAGTCAACAGACACGACTGCCGGGTGCAAAGCAACACCTTTAGGTTTGTAAAATAGCGCTTTATTGCCAATGCCACTGCTCCCACAGCAAGGGAGACCACTTCTCACCTATTCATCAGCAAATCAGCTCATTGGCCAGCTGTGCAAAGTCTATGCCGTCGAAATTGCCGGAGCTCATCATAAGCAAATTGCTGCCGGGCCACTCCATCCGCAACAGGTGTTGTCGCAGCATGGCCGAGTCGGTGAACACCACGATTTTGTCGTTGCAGAAAGCCGCACGCACTTTTTCGGGGTCCAGCGGAGGCAGTTTTTTGTGTGCCACAGCGTGGGGGTTGAAATACACCATAGGCACATCGGCCAAGTCCATGCAGCCGGCATATTGTGCCAGAAACTCAGGCGTAAGGCTGCTGAAAGTGTGCAGCTCCATGCAGGCTACCAGCCGGCGGTCGGGGTACTGCTCTTTCATAGCAGCAATGGTGGCGCGCAGTTTCGAAGGGGCATGGGCAAAATCCTTGTAAACTGCCGTCAGGGTGTTTTTCTTCACCAGTTCCAAGCGTTTGGAGGCACCTTTGAAAGTGCTTATCGCCGAAAGGAAATCCTTATCGCTGATACCCAAGGCATTGCAGGCGTTTTTGGCAGCCATGATGTTTTGAAGGTTATGCCGTCCGAAAATCATCAGCGGAGTTTTGGCACCGTCGGGAGAAACGATGTGGGTGGTGCCGTTACTTATCTCGTAATTAGCTGTGTGATAACCTATTGCGGCAATATCGCCACGTTTCACGCTTTCGGCCACCGAAACCACATCCTTGTCGTCGGCGCAGTAGATGAGGGTGCCGCCCGGACGTATCAGCCTGATAAACTGTGCAAACTGCTCCTTGTAGATGTCGAAAGTGGGGAAAACGTTGATATGGTCCCACGCTATGCCGCTGATGACGGCGATATTGGGCTGGTATAGGTGGAATTTTGGCCGGCGGTCGATGGGCGAAGTAAGGTATTCGTCGCCTTCAATCACCATCACTCGGGCCTTGTGCGACAGCCGCACCATCACCTCGAACCCTTCCAGCTGTGCGCCCACCATGTAGTCGGCGTCGATGCCAAGGTGTTGCAGCACGTGCAAAATCATGGCTGTGATGGTGGTTTTGCCATGGCTTCCGCCGACAACCACACGGGTTTTGTCCTTCGACTGCTCGTAGAGGTATTCGGGATAGGAGAAAATCTTGATTCCCAGCTCTTTGGCACGCAGCAGTTCGGGGTTGTCCTCGCGGGCGTGCATGCCAAGAATTACGGCGTCGAGGTCGGTGGTGATGACTTCGGGTTTCCAGCCGATGTATGCGGGCAGCAGACCGTATTTCTGCAAACGGCTCTTGGCGGGGTCGAAAATCTCGTCGTCGGAGCCGGTTACGTGGTATCCCTTTAGGTGCAGGGCTATGGCAAGGTTGTGCATGGCGCTTCCGCCAATGGCGATAAAATGAACGTTCATACTTATTACAATTTACAATGGACAATTTACAATGGACAATGGACAATGGACAATGGACAATGGACAATTCCATATCTTAACTTCTAACTCTTAACTCTTAACTCTTAACTCTTAATTCTTAACTCTTAACTCACGCCAGCATTGGTGCAATGCGTTGAATGCCAGTTACAAGGGTGTCTATCTCCTGTTTGGTGTTATACACTGCAAACGAGGCTCTTACGGTGCCGGGTATGCCGTAGCGGTCCATAATGGGCTGTGTGCAGTGGTGTCCGGTACGCACGGCAATGCCAAGTTTGTCGAGCAGAGTGCCAGTGTCGTAGGGATGTGCGGTGCCTATAAGGAACGAAATTACCGATGTTTTGTGCGGTGCGGTGCCAAAAATGCGCAAACCGTCGATGGCGCTGAGCTGCTCGGTTGCGTAATGCAGCAGTTCGGTCTCGTATGCCGCAATATTCTCTACACCAAGGTCTTGCATAAACTCTATGGACGTTTTCAGTGCCAGAGCGTCGCCCACAGAGGGGGTGCCGGCCTCGAATTTGAACGGCAGTTCGTTGTAGGTGGTGCGCTCAAAGGTAACGTCCTTTATCATCTCGCCGCCGCCTTGGTATGGCGGCATTTTGTCGAGCCACTGCTCTTTGCCGTACAGCACGCCGATGCCCATGGGGGCGTACATCTTGTGTCCCGAAAAGCAATAGAAATCGCAGTCCAGCGCCTGCACGTCCACCGCAAGGTGCGAAATGGCCTGAGCCCCGTCTATCAGCACGGGAACGCCGTGGCTGTGGGCAATTTGTATTATCTCCTTGATAGGGTTTACGGTACCGAGGGTGTTGGACACGTGGTTTACGGCCACAATACGGGTGCGGTCAGAGAAAAGGGCTCGGTAGGCCTCAAGGTCGAGTACGCCTTGGTCGGAGAAAGGAATAACCCGCAACGAGGCGCCGTACTGCTCGCAGGCCAGCTGCCACGGAACTATGTTGGAGTGGTGCTCCATGCCCGAAATTATCACTTCGTCGCCCTTGTGGAGAAAAAGCTTGCCAAACGACGACGCCACAAGGTTGATACTCTCGGTGGTGCCGCGCGTGAAAACTATCTCGTGTTGGTGGCTGGCATTTACAAACTGCTGCACGGCTGTGCGAGTTTCCTCGTAGCGCTCGGTGGCGGCCGAGCTCAGGTAGTGCACTCCGCGGTGAATGTTGCTGTTCAGCGTGCGGTAGTAGTCGGCCAGCACGTTGATAACGCACTCCGGTTTCTGTGTTGTGGCGGCGTTGTCGAAATACACCAGCGGCCGGTCATACACTGTGGTGTCCAGAATTTTGAATTGTGTCCTAATTTTCTCTATGTCAACCATATCAATGCGATGATATTCTGTTTTGCTAAATTCCGCCCCTTTGTCGGGAATGTTACCTATAATAACGTAGCGGTGCCTTTTTTATTGCGGGAATGGGGATTTTTCGCACAGATTCTTTCTACAATATATTGTTATGTTAAAACGGCATCACTTTTCAAGGCAAACGCATCAAATTTCCAGCAGAGAGAATAGATAATCGATACTTCAGCCAGCTTTCAGCCGCTTAGTAAGAAGGCTGCCCTTGCCTTTGTCCCGCTTTTGTGTGTTGGGCGAGAAGTTTCTCACAAGAGCAAAGTTTTCATCGGCCCTGCCCACGGTTTCCGATGAAAATCCTCGCCAAAAGCCATGTCCGGCACCCTGTGCAGCGAGTTCACGACTTGCCAGTGGCTGCGAATGTTTTTTACAAAATCGGCGTCTTTGTCCTTGCCGCTTATGTACCACCGCGTTTCTGTGAACTCTGCGTCTTGGAGCAATATGCCCTGATTCCCCTTTAGGGCGAGTGTGTACTCGCCTTGTTTTTTATTATTTTCTATGCGATATCGGTTTGGGTGCCCATGACACCGATGGTCACAACTGAGCCTTCAATGTACAGCATGTCGAGCGGGGCAGGTATCGCCGCTATCTCGTTGCTTTTGTCATTCACCTTGTATTGCCCGATACACATCCCATTCTCCACGCTCCACGCATGGACAAGGTGTATGGCCGGGTTGTCGCGGTATCCGTCGCGGCTTCCGCGCACGGTCTTGCCGTCTATTGCCATGACTTTCTCTGCCGTGCCGGCGGCTCTCTTGCCTTCAGACCATGCAAGGAAAAGCCTTTCGAACCGGCGGAAGTTTATCATCTGGAACACCCCGCTGACGGTGTCGTGCGACGGTATGCCAGTGGGTAGACGAAACCTCTTTTTCAGAGTTTGTCAAGGGAACTTCCCGAATTTCCTTATCGCATCACAGCCTTCGGCACCGCTTGTAACCGCAAAAAACGCCAAAATGACAATGCCTGACAAAAGATGTTTGCTACTGCCTCTCACTCTCGGGTCGTGGAGCCGCCCCATTGTTTCGTAAAAACTTGCCATAATTGTATGTTTAATCATGACAATAAAACGATATGGATTAAGTTTGATTATTCGTTGATACTCAAATAGTTGTCAACAGGCAACGCAAAAATTTGTTGATAATGCATAAATTTCGGAGCCTCAGCAGACAGACTGTTGACAAGTCGCCACAATTTGTTGATATCGTGCGGATTTTCACTTTTTTAACGCGTTTGCCATGGAATAGATACTGAATTACAAAAAATTTTACAGTTGCAAAAAAGTGCAACTCCTTTCGGGAATTGCACTTTTCGTCATATAATCAATATCTTTAATAGAGGCTGATTACACTCGACGCAGCTGAAGAAACCACTAAAGGTAGAATAATCCAGCTGGCAACAGCAAGTACGAGGCTGATGATGCCCATCACTTTATTCTGTTTTTTTACAAGGCCTATGATGCCGAAAATAACTGCCAGTATGGATGTAATCCAGGTAATCCAGCCAATAATTGGGATCCAGCAAAGGATGACGGAAACTATCGCCAAAACTAAGGCAGCTACTACAAAACCGTTACCTTTTTTCTGGGGTTCTGCCACTGGAGCGTTTTCCTGAACGGGAGTATTTGTATTTTCTTCCATTTTATAATCCCTGATACGTGTCGGGCGCAACTTTTACGGGGTATGTAAAACAACTACTTTTTTTTGTGCGGAAAAGGAAATCGCCATAACCCCATTCTCAATTTCCAAATCCATTTGCAAAGTTACACTTTTTTGTAAAAAAAATATTAAAATTTAAAACATAGTTTTCAACAATCATGCACTAATAAGTATCATCTTATTACATATCAACCAATTATATATGAATTATTAACATTAAAAACTTTATATTTCTTTTCACTTTCGTCTCGCCCCCCCCCAAAAAAAAACAGTATGCCCGACAAATGTCGTGCCTCGCCCCTGCCACGATGATGCATCAGCAACAGCTGCTGGCATCGTATAGAAAGTTGTGAGTTATGGTTCCATCGCAAGCCGCAGACCATCTCCACGGTTGGCGCAATTCGGACAGTTAGATTCCCATGACGCCACACGGCAAACACCCTTTTCCTACGCTCCATAGCAACCACTACAACAGATGCGTGTAGTGCTGGAGGAAGGGCCCAACGGGGTTGTTTGGGAAGTGTTGTCATACACATCTGCCCGGTCGCCGCGCCATCCCCACCGACGCCATTTTCAAAAACGTGCATCACCGTTTTGTGGGCAAAAAGGTGAGCGTGGCTTTCTCGCTTATCTACACCTTTACCGATGACATAGGCGGCTCTCAAACGGGCAAGAAAGAGGGCGTTTACTACGATGTGGACATCACCCTTGTGTTGGACAAAACCGTAACCATCGACATACGCCGCAACCCCGACTACTACGGCAATGTGGGGTTTACCTTATGGAATGCCAATGCCGGAAAAGGAGTGCATGGCGTAACGGTAACCACAGATGGTTTTAACGCGACATCCGATGCCAACGGCAAAGTGCGTTTATCCATACCGATCGAGCACCAGAAACCCGAATTTCAAGCAACCGCCTCCGTGCCACTACAAACCAACACCCTCACCATGCCCTGCGACGACAACGGCGTGATTCTTGTGGAGTAATTTTCGGATTTGCCCAATTCCCCAACCCTTAACTCCTCAACCTCTTAACTTTCAACTTAGAACTTTCAATTTTCAATTTTCAACTTTCAGCCCCCCCCCCTAAACTCTTTCGGGTAGCAGATGTAGTATTTGGTGACAGTCTTTTCCAGAAAGCGGTGGTCGAGCTGGTCGGAAGCCTCGCTGATGCCCTTGCAGCTGCCGTTTTTGAAAAGTATCTCAATTTCCTGATCCTGAAAGTCGTAGGCATGGTTCTGGAGCCGTCCGCTACGCACAAAATACTCGCTTTCGGCGGACGACACATGGTATTTCTGCTCGAAAAGCCGGCGGTAACGTTCCATTGCACCATCGCCGAAAGGCTCGGAACGCACTTCAATGCACGGCAACACCCTGTTTATCAGCATCTCCGCCAGTCGCGAAAGCACAAAATCGTCGTTTGTCATCCACATTTTGGCAGCCGATATCACATCGCTGTCGTCCAAAAGGGCGAAACGGTCCAGCACCTTGGCATCGCTGTACAAATCGTTGACCGACACACTGTTGGAAAGGAAAAACAGCATATTTTCGGAACATGCCAGTGCTCTACCCTGCTCCGCCAGCAGTTTGGCCCTCTGCAGAAGGCTGCGCATCACTTCGTCGGCGGCAATCACCGTTTTGTGCAGGTACACCTGCCAGTACATCAGACGGCGCGAGATTATGAATTTTTCTATTGAGTATATACCTTTTTCGTCCACCACCAGATTGTCGCCATACACGTTCAACATATTGATAATGCGTTCAGTACCCACAATTCCCTCGCTTACGCCGGCAAAAAAGCTGTCGCGGCTAAGGTAGTCGAGTCGGTCCATGTCCAGCTGACTGGAGACGAGCTGGTGCAGGAAACGTTTTTCGTAGGTGCCTTTGAAAATGGCTATTGCCATATCCAGCCGTCCGCCAAGCTCATGGTTTATACGTTCCATAAACCGTTCCGAGAGCGTTTCGTGGCTCACGCCGCCGATAAAAAACCGTTCCAGCGCATGGCTGAAAGGTCCGTGTCCTATGTCGTGCAACAGTATGGCGGCTTCGGCGGCCACGGCCTCGTCGTCGGTTATTGCCACCCCTTTGGCACGCAGAACCCCGATGGCCTTTTTCATAAGGAACATGGTACCCAAGGCGTGAAGAAAACGCGAGTGCATGGCTCCGGGATAGACAATGTACGACATTCCCAACTGCTTGATACGCAGCAACCTCTGAAAATAACGGTGTGACACTATGTCGTACAGCAGCTCGTGGTCGAGGGTGATGAAACCATAAACGGGGTCGTTGATTATCTTGGCTTTGTTGGTTTTCATGGTAAATAGTTAAGAAGTTAAGAAACTAAGAAATTAAGCGTCCATTGTCCATTGTCCATTGTCCATTGTCCATTATTTAAGTATTATGGCTAAAAACCTTACCATTTTGCCGCTTTGGTTGCTGATGCTGTGGCGGTTGCCGCCTCCGGTGAAAACGATGTCGCCGGGATGGAGGATGTGGGTGTCGTCGTTGTCGGTAACCACGGCTTCGCCGTCGAGCAGGTAGTAGAGTTCGGCATCGCAGGTGTGGTGGTGTTCGGCAATCGTGCTGCCATGCGGCAGTTCGATGGTGGCGCACATGGTGGTTTTTCCGAAGGTTTCGTCGGGGTACAGGAAATGGCGTTTCACAATCTCACCTTTTACGTTGCCCGCGTTGCACACGTGCTGCAGTTCCATATCTTCTTTTTTGCGTATCATAATAATGTTATCTTTCCGGATTGTTTTTTTGGTATTCTTCAACAACGGACAGAATACATTTTTTCATTTGTTCCCAACTATCTTCTATAAACATGACAGGCATGGATTCTCGTTCGGCATCTTCGAAAAAAGTCAGACTCAATAAAGCACGAAAGATTGAATAATTGGGATATTTCTGTTTATAAAAACCAAGTATTTCGCCCAAAGAAAACTTTTTCAACAACATATACACATCGACAAAATCTTTTCGGCTTCCTCGACCTTCAATGGCATTGATTTTCATAGCTGCCATGTCGTGCACAGAGGCCATTTTAATGCCGTTTTCACAAACAGGCGAGTCTATCCATTTGTATAGACTATAGTCAACCACATCCACTTTTATTCCAGAAACCACAAGTTGCAGAATCGATTTTTGATTATTTAAAACCGAACAACTGCCAAATTCCGAAATTTTATTGACAATCTCATCATGAGTATCAGTTATTTCTCCAAAAAAACCAAGATCAACTGATTGGCGATGGCCGAATTGCAAAGCGAGTGCCGTGCCTCCGACCAGTCGCATCCGGCTCAATTCCGGCAACATCGACAACTTTCTTAAGAGTTCCAGAGTGTCGGGATTGATTGTCTGAAGTTGTAACATCTGTAATCCTCTTTTTTTGTTTTAGTTACCAAGCAGATAAACGAAAGTGCTTCGGGCCTAAGTGTGCGCAACCTTTTACAATCGTGGGCAATGCGTTCAAGACCATAATAATCTCGGACTATACACCAGCCCTCCAATTCTCCGTACTCAAGCACACGTTGAATCAACTGGACCGAGTTTTTTTCAAGGTCAAACGTCCGTTTGTCTATATCCCAAAACAGATGCTTAGAAAGCTGTTCTATCATTGTTTTCAGCTGTTGTAACTATAAATAGAAGCCGGAAGTCCCTCTCGGAGCCTCCGGCTTGGTTAGTTTCAGAATAAATGTTATTCCTCTTCGGCGGCCTGTTCTTCGTAGGCTTTGAGCAGAGCCTGCTGAACGTCGGTGGGAACGAGTTCGTAACCGCTGAAGGTCATGGTGAAGGTGCCACGTCCGCTGGTGAGGGAGCTCAGAGCGGTGCAGTAGCGGTTCATCTCGGCCAGCGGTGCTTTTGCCTTGAGGGTGGTGTATTTGCCTTCGGCTTCCATGCCGAGCACCATGGCACGACGTCCCTGAAGGTCGGTCATAACGCCTCCCTGGCTTTCGGTGGGAACGGTTACGGCCACGTCGTAGATAGGTTCTTTAATTTTGGGAGCGGCCTGTTTGAAGGCTTCGCGGAAAGCGGTGCGGCCGGCAATCTTAAATGCTGTTTCGTTGGAGTCAACGGGGTGCATTTTACCGTCGTAGATGTTCACCACAATGTCGCGGGCGTAGGAGCCTGTAAGAGGGCCTTGCTCCATTTTTTCCATGATACCCTTGAGGATGGCGGGCATAAAACGCGCGTCGATGCTGCCGCCTACGATACAGTTGTTGAACACCAGTTTGCCGCCCCATTCCAGAGGATATTCCTGAGTGTCGCGGATGGGGTATTTGGTTTGGTTGGGCATGCCGTCGTAGTAGGGTTCGATGAGCATGTGCACTTCACCGAACTGGCCGCTGCCGCCCGATTGTTTTTTGTGGCGGTACATGGCTTCGGCCGATTTGGTGATGGTTTCGCGGTAAGGTATGTTGGGAGCTGTGAAGTTCACTGCCAGTTTGTACTGGTTTTCGAAATACCATTTCACGGTGTTGAGGTGGAGCTCGCCTTGGCAGCCGAGGATAGTCTGGCGCAGCTCGCGGCTGTTTTCGAGCGAGAGGCTGCGGTCGTA